>Ga0187779_10000134_pt1 | contig 57125 bp, 41 predicted proteins | sample 1015_Q2_SP10_10__FD_132435 | JGI IMG/M metagenome (GOLD analysis project Ga0187779, IMG submission 132435) | Tropical peat soil microbial communities from peatlands in Department of Meta, Colombia - 1015_Q2_SP10_10_MG | ecosystem: Environmental > Terrestrial > Soil > Wetlands > Peat | place...
GCCGTCTTTCAGGCGAATATCGTGTTCGATCTTTCGCGTGCTGATGATGGGCTGGTTGATGCCGCCAATGTTGCTGGAGCCGTTCAGCGCTGAAACTTCAACGCTGAGCTTCATGCTGACATCGCCATCGGGATGCACGCGCGGTGTCACCTCAACCTTGACGCCCACGTCGAGATACTGAAATTGAGTGTTGACCAGGGGATTGACGACGCCCGCGCCGCCGACGGCTCCCACGCCCACGCCTGCCTGAAAGCTGCCGGTTGCGATCGGGACGCGTTCACCTACTGTAAGCGTCGCCTTCTCTCCGTCCGAGACGCGTAACTCCGGGTCCTGGATGATTTTCGTTTTGTTGTCGGTGAGGATTGCGTTGGCGGTCGCGCCGGGCAACGTCACGCTATAGTCGGCTGCGGAGAGATTCTTCAGATTTCCAAGGGTTATCTGGAGCGGCGTGCTCGTGCCGGAAGTGCCGGTGCCCGAAGACGTGCTGCAGCCGCTGGTGCTGGTGGTGCTGCCCGGCTGGTTTGAGCACGTAGGAGTGAACGTGACGGCGACGCTCTGCCCGGGCAGAAGTCCGAGGTCTCTCAGCCGGTTCACATTCGCCGAAAGCACCTGAACGTGAATCAGGACTTCGGGCTTGGCCTTATCCATGTCGTGGATGATCTTGGAAGCGAGCTCGAGCTTGTCCGGTGTATCGCGAATCACGATCGCATTCTGTGCGTTGACCGGAGTGACGCGCCGCAGGTCGAGCAACTGGCGAAGGCTTGTGACGATTTCCGTAAGCTCCTGAGGAGTGACGGTATTGTTGAGATAAAACGTCTGTATGGATTCGTCCTCGAGGTCCCTCCGCTTCTGCGGATTATCGGGCGCGACCATGAAGACGCTGGGAGTGACCGGCTTCCAGAACGCCTTGCTCTCAAGTGCGACGGTATCGAGCGCCTGCCCAGCCGAGAGATTGGGCAGCTCGACGGGGATTCGGCGGGACGTGAAATCCGGGTCGAAGATCACGCTGAGTCCGCAGAGCTTAGCAATGGTTTCAAAAACGACGCGCGAGTCGTTCGTCATCTTGACGTTGATGGGCTCGCAGGAAACCGGCTTGAGCTTGGGCGGACCCGCCAGCAGATCTGCGTCATCCGATTCATCCGTGCTAGCGGGTTTCGGCGCGGCCGCGCTCTGATGAGCTGCGATCAGCTCCATCGTGCGCTTCAACTGCTGCTCGGCCGACGCATTCGAGGGATCGATCGCCTGCGCCTTCTGAAATTCCGCAAGAGCGGTTTGGAGATCGCCCTTGTTGAGGGCTTTGGTGCCCTGCTCGACGTGGAATTGGCCTGCTTCGAAGCGCATCTGGGTGACGCGAAGTTTGTATTCGGCGTCGCCGGGCGAATCTCGGAGGGCGCGCTCATAATGGACCAGAGCCGTATCGTAATCCTGAAGATTTTCGGCCTTGCGGCCCGCTTCGTAATCCTGGTTCCCCTTCGGGCAGCCGATCAGAAAGACGGCGGCGCAGGCCAGAAGCGAAAGATACACTGTGCGGCGCAAACAGACCCTCCGGGGGGTTCGGCTAATTCTTAGGGAGTCTAGCATTCGCGTTAGGATGCGGCAAGGAAAGGCGCCGTTGCCGCGGACATTCGGTTAGCATGTACATTGTGGCCAATGCGCTACAATCACGTGAAAGTTGTCGCCGACTGCGGCGGAAACCCGCTGGATTCCGTCGCTTGCGAGTGTTCGCGGGCGGCGGCTATCATACCGAGCCAGTGAAATCCGCCGCGAAAAAGAAAGAGCGTGAAGGCGTCAAAATCGTCGCGCAGAACCGTGCGGCCTCCTACAACTACGACCTGATCGACAAATTGGAGGCGGGTCTCGTGCTGGTCGGGACCGAGGTGAAAAGCCTGCGCGAGGGCAAAGGAAGCCTCCGCGAGGGCTACGCCGAGATTCGCGACGGCGAGGCGTGGCTGATAAACTGCCACATTCCCGAATATCAGCCCGGGGGACCGCGAAACCACGACCCGCTCCGGAAGCGCAAGCTGCTCCTCAACCGGAGGGAGATCGACAAGCTCCTCGCCGAGACGCAGCAAAAGGGCATGACGCTCGTCCCGACCAAGATCTATTTCCGGGATGGCATGGCGAAGTGTGAGATCGCCGTTGCTCGAGGCAAGAAATTCCACGACCGGCGCGAAGCCGAGAGACAAAAAGAAGCCAAACGCGAAGCCGAGGAAGCGATCTACCGCTCCCGGCGGCGATGAAAGCGAAAGGAAGACATGGAGATTCGAGTCGAGACACAGCCATACGCTTCAATTCAGGCCGACGCTCTCGTAACGTACGTTTTCGATAAGGAAGATAAATTCGACGGAGTGCTCGGGGAAATCGACCGCGCGATGGACGGCCATCTTCGCGCGCTCGCCGAGAGCGGGGAACTGACGGCGAAATCGCTCGAAACGGTGCTGGTACATTTCCCGGCTGGCCTCGCGGCGAAGCGGCTGCTGCTGGTCGGAGCGGGCAAGCCGGAGAAGTTTGACGCGAACGTTGATCTTCGAAGGATTGCGGGAACGGCAGCGCGTTCTCTGAAGTCGCGGGGCGCAAAGAAAATTACGTTCCTCGCGCGCGAAGGCGAGCGTGCTCCCGCGGCGGCGCAGGCGGTCGTCGAAGGATTGATCGCAGCGGATTTCGAATCGGACAAGTACCGCAGCGAAAAGAAGGATCGCGCGGTCGAAAGTGCCGCGCTGGCGGGATTCGAGTCGGGCAATGACGTAGCCGCCGCGATCGACCGCGGACGCGTGATCGGGGAGTCGCTCAATTTCGCGCGGGATCTGATCAACGAGCCGTCGAATAAGCTGACGCCGAGAATGCTCGCGACGCGCGCCGAGGCCATGGCCAAAGAAGCGGGCCTCGGAATCGAAATTCTCGACGAGCGGAAAATCGCCGAGCTGAAAATGGGCGCGCTGATCGGCGTGGCGCAGGGAAGCGTCGAGCCGCCGCGCGTGATCGTAGTGCGGTATACACCGGCGAACCCGAAGCCCGGAGCGCCCGTGCTGGGGTTAGTCGGCAAAGCGGTGACCTTTGATACCGGCGGCATTTCGATCAAGCCCGCCGCGAATATGGAGAAGATGAAGTACGACATGGGCGGGGGCGCGACGATGCTCGGCGCGATGCGGGCGATTGCGGCGCTAAAACCGTCCGTGCCCGTGATCGCAGTCATTCCAGCGACAGAGAACATGCCGGGCGGGCGCGCGCAAAAGCCGGGCGACGTGCAAACGGCGATGTCCGGCAAGACGATCGAGGTGATCAATACCGACGCGGAAGGTCGCTTGATCTTGGCGGACGCGGTGTTTTATGCGCGCAAGCTTGGTGCGACACATTTGATCGACGCTGCGACGCTCACCGGCGCAATCGAGGTTGCGCTTTCGAATGTTCACGTCGGCGCGTTTGGCACGCCGCGCGAGTATCTCGACAAATTCCTGGAAAGTGCGAAGGCCGCGGGCGAAAAAATGTGGCCGATGCCAATCGATGACGAATACGAAGAAATGATCAAGAGCAACATCGCCGACATCCGCAACACCGGCAGCGGCAAGGGCGGCGGCGCGAGCACTGGCGCGTGGTTCATCAAGGAGTTTGTGGACGACACGCCGTGGGTGCACCTCGATATCGCGTCGACGTGCTGGGCGGACGAAGGGCGGCCGTGGCTCGCGAAGGGTCCGACGGGAATCGCGATCCGGTCAATCATCGATTTTGCGATGAAGATGGCTTGATTCGTCACATTCTCTCGGGTGCTTGAATTCCGAGGAGTTCGAGAGCGCGCACGAGCTGGTCTTTTACGAGCTGCGTGAGGCGCAGCAGGAACGCGCGCTTTTCGCGGTTCTCTTCAGAGATAATTGGATGCCTGTGATAGAAGGCATTGAAGGCCTGCGCGAGTTCAAAGCAGTAGCGCGCGAGAAACGCCGGCTCCTGTGCGCCGAGGGCCGCGTCGACACGCGCATCGAGCGATCCCGCCAGCAGCGCCACATCCCATAGATCGTCGCCCGCACCTGCGGTGAGAAACTTCGCAGAATCGATTTCGCCGCTAGCGATCTTCTGCAGATTCGCGGCGTCCGCATCGCCGAGACGCTCGGTGCCTTTGCGCACGATTCCGTTCACGCGGACGACGGCGTATTGCGCGTAGGGGCCGGTTTCGCCCTCGAAACTGAGCGCGTCCTTGAAATCGAAGGCGATGACGGTCGAGCGGGTGAAACGCAGCAAGAAGTAGCGCAAAGCGCCGACCGAGATCGACTTCACCATCTGGTGATACTCGGGAGTGCCGACGAGATCGGGATGGCGCGATTCGATCTCTGCCTTCACCGACAGCTCGAGCTGATCGATCAGATCGTCCGCTTTGACCCCCTGTCCCTTGCGACCACTGACTTCGATGTAGGGTTTCTTCGCGTCTTCGGGAGGAATTTCATAGCCGAGTTCTTCGGCGCAGCGCGGCGTGAGCGCGACGACGTTGTAGGAAAAGTGCTTCAGGCGGTCGGCCTGTTCGGTGAAGCCAAGCGCGCGCAGGCCTTCGGCGACGACCTGTTGCGGATAGGCCTGGCGGGCGTCGATGACGTTGTAGACGTCGTGCGCGCGGCCGAACGGCGGCGCATCAGGCTCGCCGGATTCTCTTGCCGTGACCCACGGATAGGGGCCGCGGATATCGGCTTCGAAGCGCTGGTAATTAAAATCGCGGCCGAGCAAGCCAAATTTCCAGAGGTGATAGGCGATGTCCTTGCCGACGTAGGTGACGGTGCCGTTTGAGCGAACGATGATTTTAGCTTCGGCAAGCTCGGACGGTTCCTCTTGCGCTTCGGGCTCTTCGGCTTTTTCCTTTTCGGAGGGAATCTGCATCACCCAGCAGCCGGCATTTTTCCCAGACGTGGAGTACTGAATCGCGCCGCGCTTCTTGAGCATGTCGAACGCAGCGTCCCAGAATTTCAGGTGGAGAATTTCGCTCTCGCGCGAGAGCAAGTCATAGCTGATGCCGAGACGGTCGAGCGTCCGCAGGTGGCAGCGTACGATCGCCGTCGAGACGGCCTCGGCCATTTGGGCGGCTTCGCCGTGGCCTTCTTCGATTTGCTTCAGGGTCTGCGCGCGAAGTTCCAGCCGCGATTTATCTTCGGCGAGCCACTGCGTGACGCGCGTGTAGAGGTCCCAGCAGAGGTAGTCGAATTTCGGTTCGTCGGCGAGCGCGCGGACTTCGCCGGGAGTTCGCGGCTCGACATGCAGGAATCCGAGCACAACATCGGCGACCTGCACGCCGGTGTTGTCGATGTAGTTCTGAACTTCGACGCGGCGACCGGAGTAGCGCAGGAGGCGCGCGAACGTGTCGCCGAGGACCGCGTTGCGCAGATGGCCGATGTGCGCGGCTTTATTCGGATTGATGCTTGTGTGTTCAACGACGACTTTGGGCGCGTCGGGCGAGGCGTGGACCACGAGTGGGCGGGCGGATTCTTCGAGCGTCGCGCGAAAGAATGCGGCGCGGTCGAGAAACGCGTTGAGGTAGCCGCCGCCGGCGACTTCGACGCGAGCGACGCCTTCGATCGGCGCGAGCGAATTCTGAATTTCCTGCGCGAGTGCGCGCGGAGCTTTCTTCAATTGCTTGGCCAGCTCGAAACAGACGGGCGAGGCAATTTCGCCCATGGCGAGTTTCGGCGGGCGAGAAGTGACAACAGGCACATCCGTCTTGTAGCGCTCGCGAATGTGACGGCGCAACGCGGCGCGGAAGCGGTCGTCGAGAGACTTATACACGTTGGTCCCAGGGTTGAACGAATCCGGCGATTATAGGGAGGGTCGCGACGTGCGTCAAAACTGAAGACGCAGAATTTTGGCGATTAGGCACGGGCATTGGCGTTTGTTTCCAATAAGATAGGTGGGGAGCTACCTGCCAAATTTGGCGATTAGAAAACCGCGGGCGAGGCGCCGTCATTTCCGCGCGCGATAGCATCGGCCGAACTGTCGTCAAAATGCTCATCGTCCCATGCTAGGGCGCGGCGAGCGGAATGCAAGCAGAAAGGCCTGTGGAACTGTTCTGACTTTGGTGGAGTGAAAATATCGGTCACTCAACTACTTGCTGCGGGTGAACCTGCGCATAGGTTAGGCGCTTCGCGCCGATATTTTTGTCGGAGCTGAAGCTCCGACCCCCTAAACGGCTCGGTTGTCGTGCGCTTCGAGCTGAAATTAGGACGCCGGCCGGTGGAGTTTGTGGAACACCGGAGCTGGGGAACCGGAAGAATTAAGAGAGTGGCGCGTTGCCGGTGTCGGGCCGTGCGTACAACCTAGAGCGCGGTGCAAGAATCTTGATTAGATAAGTCGTGAGACAGCAAATGAAAACCCTATTTGTTTCTCTGGTGGCGCTCTGTGGATGGCTTCTTGCGGCGAGAGTTGCGCGCAGCCAGCAGACTCAGGCGCCCGCGGTAGCGCCGGCGGCCGCGCCCGCCGCGAACGCTGCGCAAGTGGCTGGTGGGGGAACTCTTCCGAAACTTGCGACGCAGGTCAAGGTTTCGACGCTCTATGCGACAGCGCGCGATAAGAAGGGCAAGATCATCGCGAATCTGAACAAGGAAGATTTTGTGCTCGATGAGGACGGGCGGCCGCAAACGATTACCTATTTCGTTCGTGAGACGGACGTGCCGCTGACGATGGGCCTGCTCGTCGACACGAGCCTGAGCCAGCGGCGGCTGATCGATTCCGAGCGCGACGCGAGCTATACGTTCCTCGATCACATGCTGCGCGAGGACAAAGACAAAGCGTTCCTGATTCATTTCGATCGCGAGGTGGAGCTGCTGCAGGATTTGACGTCGTCGCGGCCGAAGCTGCAGGCGGGACTGCAACAACTGCAGACGCCAACGCTCGAACGCGCAAGCGAAGATGACAACGACGGCGGCGAGCGGCATCGTGGAGGGACGCTGCTCTACGATGCGATCTATCTCGCGTCAAACGAACTGATGAAGAAGCAGCAGGGGCGCAAGGCGATTTTCGTGCTGACCGACGGCGTCGACCGAGGCAGCAAGGAATCGCTAGCTGACGCCGTGGAAGCGGCGCAGAGGGCCGACACGTCGATTTACTCCATTTACTTCGCGGATGAAGAGCCGCGCGAGCATGAAGGTCACGGCGGGCACGGCGGCTGGGGCATGGGGCACGGAGGACCAGGATACGGAGGCGGATGGCCGGGCGGCGGAGGAGGACAAGGTGGTCCGGGAGGCGGGGGGCGTCGCTATCCGCAGGAGCCCCGCGTCGATGGAAAGAAAGTGCTCACACAAATTTCGGACGAAACCGGCGGGCGGATGATCGAGGTCTCGAAGAAGCTGCCGATCGATCAGGCGTACGCGCAGATCGAGGAAGAGCTGCGGAATCAGTACAGCCTCGCCTACACGCCGACGCCTGCGAACACCGGAGCGGGATATCATAAGATTCATCTTACTGCGAAAAATACGGACCTTACGGTTCACGCGCGGGACGGATATTACTCGGCGCAGTGATATTTCAACTCACTCGGCGCGGCGCTTGTTCGCGGGGTGAAGCGCCTTCATCACCAAAGCCACGGCGACCAGAAATGAAGTAATGGCGTTGGCCCAGATCACTGCGGCGGCGTGTATCAGCAGGCCGTAGAAAAGCCAAAGAAGAACTCCGGTCAGATAGAGGAATAGCATCGGATACGAGAGATCGTTTCCGCCCTGCCGCCGGATTTTCAGAATCTGTGGAACGAAGGCGATCGTCGTGCAGATCGCTGCGATCGTGCCGACAATTCCGATGAGGCCCATTTGCTCTCCTTACGGTTGCGCGTGACAGCGCTGAAGAGGCGGAACTTCAGCGGCTGAAGCCGTTCCTGTAATGAGCTGCTGTTGTCGCGGCTAAAGCCGCGACCCACAAAACATACCGAGTTCGTTGCCACTCGCAGAGGTCATTTGACAGTACCCGAAGGCCACACTAGTATCGTTTTCTTGCCGTTCCGCAGCCGAAACATAAACATTTCATGGACCAATCGAACGCAACGAAGGGCAAGCCGAAGTTCTATCTGACAACGCCGATCTACTACGCGAATTCGCGTCCGCACGTGGGGTCGGCGTACACGACGATCGTGTGCGATGTGATCGCGCGGTACAAGCGGATGTGCGGGTACGACGTGGCGTTCGTGACCGGCACCGACGAGCACGGCGTCAACATCGAGCGCGCGGCCGAGAAGCAGGGAATTAGCCCCGCGGAGATGGTCGACCGAAACCAAAAGATCTTCCGCGAGCTTTGGAAGCTGCTGGGAATTACGAACACGGGATTCGTTCGCACGACGTCAAACGAACACGCACGAGCGGTGCAGACGCTGGTGCGGCGGACGGTGAAGCGCTCGCCGGACGCGATCTATAAAGCGAAGTACATCGGGCGCTACTGCGTTTTCGACAACCTCTACGTTACTGACGCGCCTGACCCGGCGGATTGCCCGATTTGCGGACGTCCTGCGGAACTGATCTCCGAAGAAAACTATTTTTTCCGGCTCTCGGCCTATCAGGACAGGTTGCTACAGCTCTACAAAGAGTGGCCGGAGTTCGTGCAGCCGGATTTTCGGTTGAACGAGGTGAAAAGCTTCGTCGAGGGCGGATTAAGAGACGTGTCGATCAGCCGGAAGACGATCAAGTGGGGAATTCCGTGGCCGGGCGACCCTGAGCACGTTTTCTACGTGTGGTACGACGCGCTGACGAGCTACATGACCGCAATCGGCTATGGCGAAGGCGAAGAAGGCAGCGCTGAATTCCAGAGATTCTGGCCGGCGGACGTGCACATGATCGGCAAGGAGATTATTCGATTTCACGCGGTGTACTGGCCGGCGTTCTTAATGGCCGCTCAGTTGCCGCTGCCGAAGAAAATTTTCGCGCACGGATGGCTGCTCTTCGAGCAGGAGAAGATGAGCAAGTCGAAGGGCAACATCGCGTATCCCGAGCCGATCGTGAAAGTGCTCGGCGACGATGCGCTGCGGTATTACCTGTTGCGGGACACGGTCTTCGGGCAGGACGGCAATTTTTCGCGCGAGGCCCTGATCACGCGGTACAACGCGGATTTGGCGAACGGACTGGGGAATCTGGCGAGCCGCGTTCTGGCGATGATCGAGGGCTACTTCGAGAGCCACGTGCCCGAGCCGACTTCCGACGAGTCGATCACGAAGTTCGTTTCGGGCCCGATCGAGTCGATTGTGAGGGCGGAATACGACGCGTTTCGGTTTTCGAATGCGATTCAGGAGATTTGGAGATTCATTTCTCAGATTGACGCGTATCTGGTCCAGGAGAAACCGTGGAAGATTGCGAGCGATCCGGTCTATCGCGGGCAGCTGCGCGAGGTTCTCTACAGCGCGGCGGAGGCATTACGGATCATTACGGTGCTCGCGCATCCGGCGGTGCCCGATGCGACGCGGGAGATATGGCGTCACCTGGGGCAGACCGGCAGGATTGAGGATTACCCGCTCGACAGGTTGCGCTGGGGCGGACTGAAACCCGGGACGCACATTTCGAAACCGGAGTCGGTGTTCCCGCGCGTGGAATTCAAAGAGGCAGACGAAAGGATTGCAGCGATGGAAAACGAGATACGGAGTCCGGGAGGAGCGCAGCCAGCGCCGCCAGCGCCTGCGGTTCCCGCGCCCGCAGGCGAGGCGAAGATCACGATCGAGGATTTCGCGAAGGTCGAGCTGCGTGTGGGCGTGATCAAGTCGGCAGAGCGGATTCAGGGCGCGGACAAGCTGCTGAAGCTGCTGGTCGACATCGGAGGCGACGAGGTGCGGCAGGTGCTGGCGGGAATCGCGCTGACGTACGCGCCGGAGGATTTGATCGGGCGCAAAGTAGTGATCGTGGCGAATCTTGCGCCGCGGAAGATGCGCGGGCTCGAGTCGAATGGAATGCTGCTGGCGGCGTCGGCTGGCGCGGATGGGAAGCCAGTGCTGTGCACGTTTGCGGAGGAGATTCCGCCGGGCGCGAAGGTGAAGTGACGATCCGATCAGGATGGTCATCCCGAGCGAGTAGCGCGAGCGAGGGATGTCTCGTCGCGAATGCTGCGAGCTGGCGGCAGAGCCCAAGCGACACTCGACTACTTGCTGTGGGTAGAGCAGCGCAAAGGAAGGCGCTGCGCGCCGTCTTTTTTCGCGGGGCTAAAGCCCCGCGCCTCCACCCAAAGGATTCGGGGGTGAGCGCAGTGCGATCGCATTGGTGCGCAGCGGCAGAGCGAACAGCAGATCCCTCACCTCCATCCCCGACTGAAAGCGTCGGGCCTGGGTTCCCTTCCCGCGTCAGGGCAGGCGGGATGACAGCGTAGTCTATTGGCCGAGATTACCTTGCATATCATCGATTCACATGCGCACCTGGAGTTTGCGCAATTCGACGCGGACCGCGAGACGATGCTCGACCGCGCGCGGGCGGCGGGCGTCGAGACGATACTTGCAATCGGGAGCGGGACGAGTCCTGCGGAGAGGCTGGACGCGGCCATTCCTTTTGCCGAGCGGCACGACTGGATTTACGCGACGGTTGGCGTTCATCCGCACGACGCGAGCGCGGCGACCGAGGAACATTTCGCGCGGCTCGACGAACTTGCGCGGCATCCACGAGTGATCGGATGGGGCGAGATGGGTCTCGATTATTACTACGACCATTCACCGCGAGACGTGCAGAAGCACGTTTTTCGGCGTCAGCTCGCGCAGGCGCGCGCGGCGAAGTTGCCGGTGATTATTCACTGCCGCGACGCGTGGGCCGATTGCCTGGAAATCCTCGAGCAAGAGTGGCGTTCAGCAGGAATCGGTGGAATTTTTCACTGCTTTACGGGGACGATCGAAGAGGCGCGGCGCGGGCTGGATATGGGATTTCTAGTTTCGTTCGCTGGAAATGTGAGCTATCCGAAGAATCGGCAGATTCGCGATGTGGCACGAGAAATCCCGCTCGACCGAATGCTTACGGAGACCGATTCGCCATTTCTGGCACCGCAGGGGCGCCGCGGCAAGCGAAACGAGCCTGCATTTGTGGTTGAGGTAGCGCAGACCTTGGCGAATGTGAGAGACTTAGCCGCCGAAGAGGTTGCCGCCGCAACGGCGGCGAACTTCCGACGCCTTTTCAAGCTTGGTACAGGGGTGTCCAAGCCAGCCTAGGCGGCGGACAAGGTAAGAGACGGATGGCATTCGCTGTCCAAATCGCAAAAGGAATTTTCGATCTGGTGCGTGACGATCTGGCGCTCGTGGAGCGCGAGATCGCTGCGCAAGGCGACGCCGCGATCGAGCCGGTCGCGGAGATCGCGGGCTACTTGCGCGAGGGCGGCGGCAAGCGGCTGCGTCCGGCGCTGCTGCTGCTCGCGGCGGGCGCGGCAGGATACCGCGGGCCGAGCGCGATACGGCTGGGCGCGGTGGTCGAGATGATTCACAGCGCGACGCTCGTACACGACGACGTGATCGACGGCGCGCAAACGCGGCGCGGACGTCCGAGCACGAACGCGCGGTGGGGCAACCACATGAGCGTGCTCGCGGGCGACTGGCTGTACATGCAGTCGTTCGAATTGGCGCTGCGCGAGCGGAATTTCGCAATTCTCGACATCCTGATCGAGCTGACGCAGAACATGGTCGAGGGCGAGCTGTTGCAGCTCACGCGGCTGGGGCGAATCGATTTGACCGAAGCCGACGCGACGGAACTGGCGTATCGCAAGACGGCGTGCCTCTTCAGTGGATGCGCGCGGCTGGGAGCGGTGCTCGGGCGGCAGCCGAAAGATGTCGAAGAGGCGTTTGCGGAATACGGGCGCAATGCAGGGCTGGCGTTTCAGCTCGTAGATGATCTGCTCGATTTTACGGCGTCGCACGAACAGCTGGGCAAGCCGGTGCTCAGCGATTTGAAGGAAGGCAAAGTCACGCTGCCGCTGATTTTCGCGCTGCAAAATGGCATCGCGCCGCACACAAGCGACGGTGAATCGAATCGCCATTCGGCGAGCGAAGCGCGGCGGCTGGTTGCGAAGGTGCTCGAAGAGCGCGGATTCTTGACTGTGCGGCCGGAGCAGATTACGCGGCTGGTGCGCGAGACGGGAGCGCTGACGCGAGCGCAGAATCTGGCGCGCGAGTACGTGAGGCGCGCGAAGGTGTGTTTGGAAGAATTGCCCGATACCGAATACCGCAGAGCGCTGCTTGCAGTCCCCGATTTCATCCTCGAACGGCAGAATTAAGCTCGTCGCATAAGCTTCTTCTTCACCGGCCGCAAAACATCAGGATCGCTACGGGCTTGCGCTCAATTGCGTTGATTTCGCCAAGGAATATCGCCGGGCACAGCGTGCTGTGCCCCTACAGAGAAAGGGAGCGCGAAAGTGTCAGGCCTTGGGAACGGTGGTGGAGGAGGAGTGCGGGCCGGCGGTGCGCTGATTTCCCTGCTGTAGGGATTGCTCGGCGTCCTGAATGAGATCGGCAGGCTTCCAATCGCTGTCCTCGTACCACTTGTAGACGGTGCCGTCGGGGTTGATCACGGTAGTGCTGAGCGAGTGCGCGATCTGGTTGCCGTCGACATTGTAGTAGAGCCCGAAGAAGTCCGCGACAGCAGGCAGCTGCTTCGCGGGGACGGCGGCAAACTCCCAGCGATCGAAGGGAGCGCCGCCCGTGGTCGAGTCGAACGTGCGGGCGTATTTTTTCAGCACCGCCGGGGTGTCGTATTTGGGATCGAAGCTGACGCTCAACAGACGGATCTTGTCTGACGCGAGCGCCGGATCCTTGCGGAGCTGCGCGTAGATTTGTCCGAAATTCCTTGAGACATAGGGGCAAAAATCGGGGAACGGGCAGCGCGTGTATATGAAGGTGACGAGCAGGACATCGCCGCGATAGGAACTCAGGTGGATGCGCTTCCCGTCCTGATCGATGAGGGCAAAATCCGGGACCGCTTCGCCGGGAGACGGTTCGTGCGTGGCGCCTGAGGGCTTGCCCGTTCCGGGGGCGGCCTTTTTGGTGACGACGATGTTTTCGAGATACGCACCGTCGCTGGTGACAACGACGTCGGCGGTGATTTCGTCGCCGGGATTGAGCGACGAGAGCGATTTGGCGTCACGGACGGGATAGGGCATCGTCATCGCGGCCATAAAGCCGGGGATTTCCTGGCCGTCGACGTTGAGAGTGGCCTGCTGCTGATCGATGGAGACGACTTTTCCGACCAAATGATAGCGCTTGGCTTGCGGCTGCACGGCAGGCGCCTGCTCGGATTTCTTGCAGCTCGTTAGACCGCTGCCGACTACGACTAGCAAAACGGCGAGTGAGATTTGGATGCTGCCGAACCTGCGAAACATGTTAAGTGCCTGATGCATTTTCACTCCTTTGATCTTCACTATTGTACGCCCTTAATTCCGTGAAGCAGGAATCAGCGCAAACTTGCGGCGAACTGCCGCGCTTCAGTTCAGAAATGAAAGCGGTAACGAAATTCACCGTAAATTTCGCGTGGGTTGTTGAAGTGGAATCCGCCGAACGTGAGGCTGTTGTCGATCAGCAGATGGCTATCGGTGGTGTTGAGAGCGTTTAGAGCAATCGAGAAGCGCTCGCCGAAATTCTTTCCGATCGCCATATCGATCTGACTATGTCCCGGAAGATAAGGTCCCTGGTACGGCGAGCCATCAACGCCAGCCTCCCCGTTGGAGAAACCTGAGCCGTAGTAAACATTGGCTGACGCGTAGCTCTGCCAGGGCAGGCTGGTATAGAAGCCGACATTGAGCGTGTTGCGCTGATCGTGATCGAGCACGGACCAGTCCGGCGGATCACCGGGCGCGATCAGGCCGCCGGTAAATTCGCCGGCTGCCTGCGCGATCTGATTCGAGTAGGCGAGATGGACGTCTGCTCGATTCCACATGCGAGGGGACCGGATAGTCAGTTCCGTGCCGCGAATCCGGGATTCGGCGATCGTGACCGGAATGAAGACGCTCGACTCGCCGATATTGTTGTGGTCGAGGAAATTCACGCCGCGAGTTTCGAAGTAATCGACGTCGAGAGACCAGCCGCGAATGGGAATCGTGACGCCGAACTGATGCTCTTCGTCGCGCTCGCCGTGCAGCGGCAAGAAGCTGCACTCGTTGGTGGAGCAAAGCTGAATCAGCGGGCCGGAAATCGTGACGAGCGGAGGCGGCTGGTAGAACTTGCCCCAAAACGCGCGAAAGACCCAGTTCACATGCGGAATCTTTAGCGTGCCTCCGATGCGCGGGTAGGTGGTGTTCTCGGTGACGCCGCCGGAGAAATGCGTAGCGCGCACGCCGCCAATCAGCGTGAGCCAGGAAGTGACGCTGAATTTGTCGCTGGCAAATAATGCGATGTCGTCGCCCGGGACGGTATCCGTCTCGTGCGTCGACGGACTGTCTTCCTCCGTGAATACGAGATTGAAGAGCTCGTCCTGGCTGGCCGCGAACGAATAAATGCCGGCCTGTATGTCGTTTTTCGGCGCGTGATAATCGAGGACCGCTTGGCCGCCGCCGTAGTTCGTCGTAAAGACAGCCGTCGTAGCGACGGGAAAGTCGGTCATGGGACTGTGATAACCGGCACTGTTGTAATGGTAGAAGGGCGAGACGGTCAGCGTTGCGTTGGGATTGAACGTGTGCACCCAGGAAAAAAGAGCGTATCCGTCCGTTTCGAGATCCCAGTCGCGAAGGCCGCTGGTGGGCCACTGCGAATTGTCGAAGTCGCCGGGATTCGGATCGTAAGGGATCTGATAGTAGTCCCGGCGCAGCTGGCCATCGAAACGGAGCTGATCGTTCGGGGTCAGGTTGTACATCAAGGACGAAAATCCGCCGTAGCCGTTTGCCGCATCGTGAAAGACCTGCGAAATGGGAGTTTCAAGGCCCAGATTGGCGCGGTTCCCATTGACGCTCGCGTAGTAGGCGAAGCGTTCCGTATGGCCGCCGAGGTTCAGCTGATCGTCAGTTTGATAGAAGCTGCCGATCGTGGTAACGAGTTCCGCTTCGCTATTCATGTCGAAGCCGGACTTGGGAAGGATGTTGAACATGCCGTAGGTGCGATCTCCGTATTGAGCGCCATAACTGCCGCGAAGAATTTCGACGTCGTCGATATCTCTGGGATCGACGCGCGGGGCGAGGCTGGTGGCGATGTTCGTATCGGGAATCGGCACGCCGTCGATGAGCCACGACGTCTGGTGGCCCCCGCGCATGTGGAGCATGTCGTGAGTCATGTAAGCGGCCGGCGTGAAATCGGTGACCATCGCAAGGCTGTTTGTCAGGTCGGCGCCCGGAGTTTGCTGAATGTCGCTGCGATTGATCAGTGTCGTGGGCGTAAAAGTTTCGAGCGCGGAGGTGCCTGCTTCGGCGGTGACAACCGTGGTTGCAGTCACAGGAGCAAGCGAGAGCATGAAATGAAGGACCGAGGATGTGTCGGAGGCGAGCGTGAGGGATTGCTTTTCCGTGCTAAACCCGGTGGCCGTGACGGTGACGGAGTAGTCGCCGAACGGCACAGCGGGAAAAGAGAATTCGCCGTCTTGATTGGACTGCATCGTCTGAGTCCAATCGGACGTGGACGATTTGAGTTGCACCGTGGCGCCGGCGACGGGCCGGTGCTGCGGGTCGTGCACGATACCGCGAACATTGCCGAAAACGGTCGCTCGCGCGAGCGGACTCCAAAGGAAAAAAACCGACGCGAGCAGAAATGCGAACACCTTCTGCATAGACTCCTCCAATCAGATTGTGAATTTTCGACTGCAGTTGAAGGAGGCTAGCTTCTGGGTGGGTTAAAAGGCGCGGCGGCGAAACCCTTTGCGAGTGAAGCGGACCGGACCTGCAGCGGCTGGCGCGAAGAATCGGGGACGCCGACGGTTGCGAATTCTTCGGTCATGGTCGGCGCGATGGGTGCGATCAGTCCAAATTCGGGGAGCTGTTTCTGCGACTTTCCGGAGCAGTGGCACGGCATCGACGGAACTGAATGAGAACCGTGCGGCAGGCAGCACATCATCGGGCACGACGTAGATTCGCACGCCATCGCGCGAGAAAGAAGCGCGAGCGGAGTGGCAAGCAGCGCGAGCATCACGACGGCGATCTGAACGCGGCGCATGGGTTCGAGGCTAGCACGATGGTGGGAGGCGCGCAATCCCGGTCGCCGGCGTTTGCGTTGGCGAAAAGATCGCGATAGGCTCGGAAAATCGTGCTGCCATTCAAGCTGATTTATCACGATGGGTACGATCTGCATTTGGGCGCACACGTTTTTCCTTCGCAGAAATACCGAATGATTCGCGACAAATTGCTCGCTGACGGCGTAGCGGTTCCGGAGGATTTTCTTTCGCCGGAGCCGGCGAGCGATGAGGATGTGCTGCGCGTGCATTCGCAGGACTACGTTTACAAGCTGACGAACGGCACGCTCAGTCGCATCGAGGAGATGCGGCTGGAAGTGCCGTACTCGAAAAAGCTGATCGAGGCGTGCTGGCTGGCGGCGGGCGGGTCGATTCTCGCGGGGCAACGCGCGTTGCAGGATGGCTGGGCCGCAAATATCGGCGGCGGATTTCATCACGCGTGTCCCGATCATGGGGAAGGATTCTGTGTGATCCATGACGTGGCGATTGCGATCCGGCGGCTGCAGTTTGACGGAGCCATCGAGAGAGCGATAGTCGTGGACACGGATGTACACCAGGGGAATGGCACCGCAATCATATTTGGCGGCGATGAAAACGTATATACGCTCTCGCTGCATCAGGAGCACAACTATCCATCTCCGAAACCGCCGTCGACGGTTGATGTCGATCTGCCGGACGGGATCGGCGATGAGGAGTATCTCGCGATTCTCGAGAAGCACTTGCACCAAGCGTTTCACGACTTTGCGCCCGACATACTATTCTACGTGGCAGGAGCGGATCCGTATCGCGAGGACCAACTCGGCGGCCTTGCGCTCACGATGGAAGGTCTTGGACGGCGAGACGCGCTCGTTTTTGACTACGCGAGGCGCAACGGTGTGCCAGTGGGCATCACGCTGGCCGGAGGCTACGCGCGGCACGTGGCCGACACGGTGAGCATCCATGCCGGCACGATCGTTGCGGCGCGCGACGCGGCGCGACAGAGCGCAAATCGAGCCAGAACACAGGCGAAATCAGATTGAATTTGATTGAGCGTCCTGAGGGGCAGCATTTCCTCAGGGGCTAAAGCCCACTTGTTTTTGATGCGGTTATGTCGGAGCTAAAGCTCCGACCCCCTACGGGCCGCAGACCGGGTAGAGACCGCAGGTTCTGTTGAAACTGCAGCCCCTGAGAAACCCAGACAAGCTGCGGGTGCTGTTACTGGAAGTCGATCATTACGTCGACCGTCGCGTCGTTGTGATTTTCCTGAAGGACGCGGCCGATGCGCTCGTAGTGGAGCGGCAGGCCGGAAAACGCTTCTTTAACTCCGTTCGCGGCGAACTCCTCGTAGACGCTGCGATCGAAGACAGCTCCGGCAGGAATTTTCCATGCGGCGCGAAGTCTTTTTTCGCCTTCGAGTGACAGTCCGGTGAGGACAAGTTTCCCCATGTGATACTGAGGGCCTTCGGTGATCGCCACGGAGTAAGCGACGGTTTTGGCGCTGTCGTCGAAATGCGGCGTCGGAGTGAGAACGAGGTCGAGATAGCCTCGTTCGGCGAAAGCGTTTTGAATCGCCTCCCAGCCGCTCTCCATTTTCACTCCGTTGGCGACGTCGCCTTCATGCAAGGGCACAAGCGTGTCGAGTTCGAGCGTGCTGACTGCGGAATTTCCCGAGAACTTGGGCGCGCGCCAGGTAAATGCCGGTCCAGGATCGACAGGCGCTGTGACCGCAACGCGAGGAATTCCGCCGCTATCGACGACGTGCGCGGAGATCGAGCCGAATTTGGCATTAAGAAAACCGTGCGAGTAATACACGGGGCGGACCTGCTCGAATTCGAAGAGAGCGACGGCGGCACGCGAGTATTTTTCACCGACCAAATCGGAGAGGCGAGACTGAACGCCGCGGTCGGTTTTCGCCAAGGCGTCGCCGAAGTCGACGCTCGCAATGTTGAGCGCTGCATCTTCCGTCCGGAACTGCTGCACGTGATCGTCGCTGCCGGGAGGCGTGGTAAGAGCGTGCGTCACGCTGCCGTGAAGGCCGCGCATAGTGAGCTGGCCTTGAAGCTCGTCGGAGATTTGATCGAGAAGAGCGCCACCTTCGGGAGCGGTGCCGTCGAATAGCGGAAGAGATTTCTTGAGCGCAGCAATGAGTTCATCGTCCGTAAACCAGGGAAAATCGTCGAACACGACCGGAACGGAAGGCGCGTCGGTGACTTGATATTCGGCGGACACGCCGTCGTCGCTCGCGGCGAAGCGATACTGAACGCTCGCGAAGCGGCCGGACTTCGCAAGATCGTCGGCCGCGCGCTGCAGATCGTCGCGCCCAACCTGTGCGCCGAGACGCAGGTTCGTCGCGGCGACGATTTGATCTGAGGTGAACTTCTTCGAGCCGGTGATGTGCACGACAGCCAGGCGGGCCGTGGCGGCCTGGTCCTGGGCAAGGCAAAGAGCCGCGAGACTAAGGGCGAGTGCAAGCGAGCCCGCGAGGCGAAGCGTCGCGGGCGCTGAACGGCGAAACGAGTGACCGACTTTCATGCTTCGAACTATTCGACCGTGACGGATTTGGCGAGGTTGCGGGGCTGGTCCACGTCGCAGCCGCGCCGCACAGCGATATGGTACGCGAGCAATTGCAGCGGGACAATCTCGAGAATGGGCGCGATCAAATCCGGCGCGGCAGGAATCTCGATGACGTGGCTCGAGACATCGCGGGCGAGCTTGTCGCCTTCGGTGACCACGGCGATCACGATGCCGTCGCGTGCCTTCACTTCCTGCAAATTCGAGATCGTTTTTTCGTAGCGCAGCATCGACGCGGGATCGGATTCGTCGCGCGTAGCGATCACGACGACAGGAAGATTTTCGTCGATCAGCGCGTTGGGGCCGTGCTTCATCTCGCCAGCCGGGTAGCCTTCAGCATGAATGTAAGAGATTTCCTTGAGCTTGAGCGCACCTTCAAGCGCGATGGGGTAGTGAATGCCGCGGCCGAGATAGAGAAAATCCGTGTGGCGGAACAACTGGCGCGCGAGGTCTTCGATCTGGGAGTCGTGCTGCAGGACGGTCTCAATTTTGTGCGGGATACGCGTCAATTCCTGCATCAACTTTTGAGACGCAGAACTGGCGAGCTTGACGCGGACCTGGCCGAGATAGAGCGCCGTGAGCAGCAGCGCGGTGAGCTGGCCGGTGAAGGCTTTCGTAGAAGCGACGCCGATTTCAGGGCCCGCGTGCGTGTAGATCGTGCCGCTCGATTCACGGGTGAGCATCGAGCCGACCACGTTACAGATCGAGAGAACCTTCGCGCCCTTTTGGCGCGCCTCGCGTTCGGCGGCGAGCGTGTCCGCCGTCTCGCCGGACTGGCTGATGGCGATGATCAAGCTGCTTTTGTCGACGATCGGATCGCGATAGCGAAATTCGCTGCCATAGTCGACTTCAACGGGAATGTGCGCGAGCTGCTCGATCATGAATTTGCCGGCAAGACCCGCATGCCAGCTGGTGCCGCAGGCAACGATCTTTACGTTGGTGAAGTTGCGGAATTCCTGCTCGCTGATGTCCATCTCGTCGAGAAAGACCTTTCCGGTCTCCTGCGAAATGCGGCCGAGGAGGGTGTCGCGCACGGCGCGCGGTTGCTCGAAAATTTCCTTCTGCATGAAATGCTTGAAGCCGCCCTTTTCGGCCATGATCGGGTCCCAGGTGATGTGCTGGGCCGGGCGCCTGATCGGATGGCTTTCGAAGTCGCAGAGCTGAACTCCCTGCGCCGTGAGAATGGCCATTTCGCCGTCGCCAAGGAAAAAGACGCTGCGCGTGTGCGCAAGAATCGCCGGGATATCACTGGCGACAAAAAATTCGTGCTCGCCTAGGCCGACGACAATCGGAGGGCCGAGCCGCGCGGCGACAATTTTATTGGGATCCTTCGCAGACAGCGCGACGAGCGCATAGGCGCCGGTCATAGCCTTCACGGCTTTGCGGACGGCATCTTCCAACGGCGCATCTTTCGAAAATTTCTCGATCAGGTGCGCAATGATTTCGGTGTCGGTCTCGGTGACGAACTTGTGGCCTTCGGCGAGGAGCTGCTTCTTCAGATCGATGTAATTTTCGATGATGCCGTTGTGCACGACGACGATCTGACCGGTGCAGTCGCGGTGCGGATGTGCGTTTTCTTCAGTCGGGCGGCCGTGAGTAGCCCAGCGGGTGTGGCCGATGCCGTAAATGCCGTCCATCGGGGTGGCGCGAATGGACTCCTCGAGGTTGCGGAGCTTGCCGGGTGCGCGGCGGATTTCCATCTTGCCGTTTTCGCCGACCACGGCGATTCCCGCCGAATCGTAGCCGCGATATTCCAGACGCTTGAGGCCGTCAAGAATCAGCGGCACAACACGCTTGGGGCCGATATAACCGACAATGCCGCACATTTTGGCCTGGCCTCCGTTCTGGAACCGGCGTCCGAGGAAACACCTTCAAGGAATCAATGCTAGCACAAGGACTGAGGCACGGAAGCACGGAGCAAGCCGCGGTGCCCGGAGGGGAATCAGTCGAGGATTTCGAACCGGAAGTCTTCGATGACGGGGTTCGTGAGGACGTCCTTGGCGATCCGCTCGACTTGAGTTTGCGCCTCGGCGCGGCTCAGGCCGTCGAGATTCAGAACGAAAAACTTGCCCTGGCGGACGTCCTGAACTTTGGAATAGCCGAGCGAGGAAAGTGCGCGCTGGATGGTCTGCCCCTGCGGATCGAGGACCGTCGATTTGAGCATGACCCAGACGTGGGCTTTCATTGCATCTCCGAGTGCATCGACGCTCAGGGAAACGATCCCTGAGCCAGGCAGCAGATTATATCAGGCCACCGGATTTTGCCGCGGCTCGAAAGTCATCGAGGAGCTGGCGCTTTTCGATCGGCGGCAGAAAAGCGGCGTTGAAGCTCTGCTCAGCGAGTTGCAAAAGCTGCTCATTTGAAAGACCCAGCGACGCAGCGCGGGAGTATTCGGTCAACAGATCGGTGTGAAACATTCCCGGATCGTCGGTCGAGAGAGTGACGAGCGAGCCCCGCGTCAGCAACCCCTTAAGCGGATGATCGGCGAGTGTGGCTTCGGATTGGCCGAGCTGCTTTGCGAGAGCGCCGGTAGCAACGTTGCTCGTCGGGCAGTTTTCGAGCACCACGTGCCGCAAAGAGAGGGACTTGGCGAGTGCGGGATCATGCATGACTGCGATGCCGTGTCCGATCCGCTCGGCGCCCAAAATCTCGACTGCTTCGCGAATCGATTCCGGTCCTCCGATTTCACCGGCATGACAGACGACCCGCAAGCCTTCGCCGCGCGCCAGTTCGAATGCGGGGCGAAAATTGGCGGTGGGGAAGGCGAGTTCATCGCCACCCATTCCGAAGGCGACAATGCCCGAGCGGTGAAGTTTTGCAGCCCAGCGGGCAACTTCCGTAGCTGCTTCCGCGCCGAATTGCCGGGTCGCGTCGAAAATCCACGCCGTGCGGACCTTGCGATACACCACGCTCTCGGCAGCTTCGCGGATCGCCGCGAAATTCGCCTCGACGTTTTGCATACGCCGCAACATCACGCCTGCGGAAATCGTGATTTCGGCGTAGACGACATTTTCGCGGACGAGCTCATCCAGGAGATTTCGCGTGATGAGCGCGTAATCCTCGGGATCGCGCAGGTAGGAAGTAACCCATTTGAAAATGTCGATAAACCCGGCGAAATTGGAATACTTATAGCGCGCGGAGACTTCTTCAGGCGTGATTTTGTCGCCGTGGCGCGCAGCGAGTTCGGCGGCTGTTTCCGGGCGAATCGAGCCTTCGAGATGCAGATGCAGCTCGGCCTTGGGCAACGAATCGAGGATCGTCAGCGATTGCTTTGTTTCGGGCACCGTTTCCGTTCAGTACGAAGGCAATTGCGGGCGGCCCGCGTTGATCCAGGCCGACATCCAGTAGGAGCCGATGTCGGTCGAGGCGTCGGTGAGCTGGCGTATAAGGACTGCGCCCGCCTGGGCGTAAAAGCGGTCGTAGTAATCTTCGTTGTATGCAGAAAGGCCGCCGCGAGCGCGCCGATCGGCCAGCAGGATATTTTCGAGCCAAGAATGCGCGCTCAGCGACATTTCGAAAGCGTAGTCGGTGGGATCGCGGATGAATGCCGCTTCGTTGGGCCGCATGAAGAAAAAGCGCTGGTAGCGGTCTACCAGAGCCACACCGAAACGTTCGTTGGCGCCGGGCTGGCCAGAAAGCGCGCCGTCGTTGTTCGTTGTGGAGCGGAAGGGATCGTGCGCGGCGGAGATGAAGTAGGCGAGCGTAGCAGCGTCGATTTTGACTTCGTCCCAATTGTGGGCTCGAAAGGCGTCGGTGAGTTTCTTGCTGTACAGCCCGATCTCCCACGGAAGCTGGCCGTGAACGCGGACGCTTCGCTTGCCGAATTTCGTGACCGCGTCGGTGTAGGAGCGCGGGAGCTCGGCGAACGGGAAGGGGCCGTAGTGATCGAGCTCGATGAAATTGTTCCTCGATCCGATCGGGAGTTTCGACTCAGCTTCGGCCACCTCGTTTGCGTGCTGGATCAGTAGGGAGCGGTTCGACTGAAAAAACTGCTGCATCTCGTCGGGCAGGGTGTCGACGGCCTTGTCCGTGATCATGTGCCGCGCGTTGTCGCCCCAGCCGAACGACGCCGGCAGTGCTACAAAGAGGAGCAACACCAGGAACGCGACGATACGGACCAGCCGATTCATCCGGACGACTTCCCCTCAGAGGCTGCCTGGATTTTGGCAGTGGCCAACTCGCTATGCTTTCGGCCATAGGAATAATAGACCACAAGACCGATGGCGAGCCAGACGAAGAAGCGAATCCAGTTGGTGATCGGGAGTCCGGCCATCAACAGCAGGCACGTGAGAATTGTGACGACCGGCGCAAGCAAGCCGCCCGGCGCGCGAAAGTGGCGCGTGCGATTGGGCTCGCGGAAACGCAGAATCAGTACGCCTCCGGCGACGAGCGCAAAAGCGAAGAGCGTCCCGATGTTGGAAAGATCGGCGAGCGTGCCGATATCGAGCAGGCCGGCCGGGATGCCGACGACGAATCCGGCGACCCACGTGGAAAAGTCCGGCGTGCGGAAGTGGGGGTGGACCCGGCTGAAAATCGATGGAAGCAGGCCGTCGCGAGACATCGCGAACCAGACGCGTGCCTGACCGAGTTGAAAAACTAGCAGCGAAGAGATCATTCCCATGAGCGCGCCGATCAAGACGGCCAAACGCACGTTGCCGAAATGAAGCCGCTTCATCGTGTTCACGACGGGCGCGGCGTCGTCGATGAGCGTTTGCCACGGGACGATGCCCGTAAGCACCACGACTACGGCCACATACAGCAAGGTGCAAATCACCAAAGTGAGGACGATTCCAATCGGCAGGTCGCGCTGCGGGTTCTTGCATTCTTCGGCGGCGGTGGAAACCGAATCGAAGCCGATGTAGGTGAAGAAAATGATCGAGCCGCCGGTCAAGACGCCGGGCCAACCGTTGGGAGAGAAAGGATGCCAGTTGGCCGGGTGAATGTAGTTGGCTGCGACGCCGACGAAAATGATGATCGCGAAAATCTTAAGGAGGACCATCACGTTATTCGTCGTGGCGGACTCCTTGATGCCGCGCACGAGGATGACCGTGAGCATCATCACGATCACGAACGCGGGCCAATTGAATCCGAAGTGCCAGCCGGGATGGTAGAGCGTATTCCCCGCGAGATCCTGCAAGCCGCCGGGCAGATACGCGGGAGTAATCCACCGCAGGCTGGGATGAAAATGGAACCAATCGAAGAGATCGACCACGTGGGCGGAGAATCCCACGCTGACCGCCATGTTCGAGACGGCGTATTCGAGGATCAAGTCCCAACCGATGATCCACGCAATCAGCTCGCCCATCGTTGCGTAGGTGTACGTGTAGGCGCTCCCCGCGATGGGAATCATTGCCGCAAGCTCGGCGTAACAGAGCGCCGCGAAGCAGCAGACAACTCCGACCAGTGCGAAAGAGAGCGCAATCGCCGGGCCCGCACCCGGTCTGCCGAAAGAGGAGGAATGATGGATCAGGTATTCGAGCAGAGGAGCGTTGAGGATCGAACTCGATTCCATCTTCTGACCGGCGATGGCCGTGCCGATCACGGTGAAGATTCCGGAGCCGATGACGGCGCCGATGCCGAGCGAGGTGAGACTCAGCCAGCCGAGCGACTTCTTGAGCCGCTTTTCGGGCCGGTCTGCGTCAGAGATGAGTTGGTCGATGTTTTTGGTACGGAAGAGCTGCGGGTTCAATTCGCCACCTTTCCCGTGCCGTTGGACAGACTGTACCTTGCGGAGCGATTCGGCGCAACGGGCCATTCAGCGGACTTTGGGCCGCGGAGGGCGCAGATGCGCGAAAAATTTCAGGCGAGTTGAAGATTCGCGTAACGCTCGAGCAGCTTCTTTGGGCCGTGATCCTGGAAGCTGACGGTCAGGCGACGCTCTTCGCCTTCGCCCTCGACTTCGATGATCGTGCCGAGGCCGAATTTCGAGTGGCGGACGCGAGTGCCGACCAGCGGATCGCCGCCTCGGGGCTTGGCAGCAGGACGCGCGCTGGGCGAGCGGCCGTATGCGGATCGCGGGGGAGCCTCGCGGCGATTGGGCGGTTGTCCATATGGCGAACGCTGCCGGCGATAGCCGTAGCCATCGGAGAATTCGGGATCGTCTTCGTAGCGGCGCGTTTCGCCGGGCTCGGATTGCGAGCCGGCTGCGGCCTCGACCAGATCGACCGGAACTTCGGCGAGGAAGCGCGAGGGCAGGGAAGCACGCATACCTTCGCTGCCGTACGTGCGGCGATAGATGGCCCGCGAAAGTACGAGGGATTTCTTGGCGCGCGTCATGCCGACGTAGAAAAGGCGCCGCTCCTCTTCGATTTCGGCGCTGGTATCGAGCGAGCGGCTGTGCGGAAGCAAACCCTCCTCGAGACCGGCGAGAAAGACCGCGTCGAACTCGAGTCCTTTCGCGCTGTGAAGAGTCATCAGTGAGACGGCGATCGTTTCGTCGAATTCGTCGGAGTCGCTCGAGAGCGCGGCGTGATCGAGGATTTCTTCAAGCGTCTGGCCCTGCTCGGCGGCCTCGGCCATCGCGTTGGAAAGTTCGCGAAGGTTATCGGCGCGCGAAGTGTGCTCGAGATTGTCCTGCTGCTCGACCCAGTCGAGATAACCGGTTTGGCCGAGGACGCGCTCGATCAGATGAGCCGGCGAGAGGCTGTCGCGCTCCTCGCGCAGATCTTCGATCAGTTTGCGAAAGTAGCCGAGGGCGCCGGCAGCCTTTTTGCCGACCAAAAAGTTCGCGTCGCCGATCACGTCCCAGAGCGACCTTCCCGTTTCCTTTGCGCGGGCTTCCAGAGTCGCGACGGTTGTGGCGCCGATTCCGCGCGGCGGTACGTTGAGTACGCGCAACAGGGCGACGTCATCTTCCGGATGAAACAGCAGGCGCACGTATGCGAGAGCGTTGCGGACTTCGGCGCGCTCGTAAAAGCTGAAACCGCCGACCACGCGATGGCGAATTCCAAGGCGGCGCAAAACTTCCTCGAACGAACGCGATTGCGCGCCGGTGCGGTAGAGGACGGCGACGCGTGCGTCGGAATCGTTGCGCAAAATCGAGGCGATTTCGTCGCAGATGAATTCCGCTTCGGCGACGGAATCGGGCGCTTCGAAGTACCGCAATTTTTCGCCGGAGCCGAGCGTCGCTTGAAGATTCTTGCCAAGGCGATCGGAATTGTTTTTGACGACCGCGGCGGCGGCGTCGAGGATCGTCTGCGTCGAGCGATAGTTTTCTTCGAGGCGGATGATTTTGGCGTCGGGAAAATCCTCCGTGAACCGCTTCAGGTTTCCGGCGCGAGCGCCCCGCCAGCCATAGATTGATTGGTCTTCGTCGCCGACGACGCAGACATTTTTTTTCGTCCCGGCGAGCAAGCGCACGAGCTCTTCCTGCGCGTGGTTAGTGTCCTGAAACTCGTCGACCATCAAATATTGGAATCGGCCGCCCCAAGAGGCGCGGACATCGGCGTGATCACGAAGCAAATCCACGGCGCGCAAGAGCAAGTCATCGAAATCGACGGCCGCGGCTTTGCGCAGAATTTCCTCGTAGGCGCGAAAGACGGCTGCCACGTCCTTACGCCCGGGATCGCGCATCTGGGCGGCTTGCGATTCCATGTCGTCCGGCGAGATGCCGTGATTCTTCGCGTGGCTGATTTGCGCGCGCAGGGCGCGAGGCGGATAGTCGTCGGCTGAAAGATCGAGCTGCGCGAGAGCGCGCTTGACGGCGGAGGTCTGATCGTCGTCATCGTAAATTGCGAAATCGCGCGGCAGCCCGAGATGGGTCGCTTCGCGGCGCAGCAGCCGGGCGCAAAAGGAGTGAAACGTCGAAACCCAAACTTCCGATGCGTCGCGGCCGCTAACGCGCAAGAGGTCGCTGATGCGCTCTTTCATGACGTTGGCGGCTTTGTTCGTAAACGTGACGGCGAGAATCGCCTGCGGCGGCACGCCTTGCTCGATGAGATGCGCGACGCGATACGTAATCACGCGCGTCTTGCCGGTGCCGGCGCCGGCCAGGACGAGTACAGGGCCCTCGGTTGCAAGCACGGCTTCGCGCTGGCGCTGGTTCAGTTCGTCGAGGAGTGAGGTCATCTGCGGAGAAATGCTCAACAAAGAATTCTAGCCGACCCAGTGTGATTCAGCAATTTGGCGCGTTGAGCCTCCCGGACGCTACGACAATCTCTGCTAGAATCGATCGATTTGATTGGAGCTTTCTCGCGATATGAAGCAGGTCAAGCTGCCGCACTGGCTGGCGAAACTCGTGGCAATGCTGGGCGGCGGCGGGCTGTTTCTCGTCACTTTCTTTGATTCGTCCGTTCTCTCCTTTCCGCTGGTCGCGGATGCAATTGTGATGGAAGTGTCGATGCAGAAGCCCGCGCGGATGCCGTATTACTGCGCGATGGCGGCGCTTGGTTCGCTAGCGGGTTCGATCTGGCTCTATCTGCTAGCGAAGAAGGGCGGTGAGGCCATCTTCCAGCGGCACGGAGGCAGGGGAGTGCTGCAAGCAAAGCAGTGGGTGCAGAGGAATGCGTTCCTAAGCGCGTTTCTTCCGGCGATTCTGCCGCCTCCGGTTCCATTCAAGCCATTCATTTTGGCGGAAGGCGTGTTCCAGGTGCCGTGGAGGACGTTCGTCTTCGCGCTGCTACTCGGCCGCGCGCTGCGGTATTTCATTGAAGGAATTCTCGCCGTTCGCTATGGCGAAGCGGTGCTCCTGTATCTGACGCTGCATACGGCGCGGTTCGCGCTGGCGGTGCTTGTTGTCGTGCTGATCTTCTACGCCGCGAGCCGTCTGTTCTTTCGAAACCCGCCTGCGGAAAACTGACAAGATTCGCCTAAGGATTCGGCGAGGACGCGAACAGAAATTCCTCGCGCCGAATTTGCGAATTGCTGTCGAGATCGATGCGCAGGAAGACATTTGCCGGATCGTCGTCGTCCGACGGGAAGCGTGCATCGCGGACTTCGACGCGGTAGTCGGCCTCGATGCGACGGACGGTCGCCAGTGGCACGCGAGCATAGACGAGGAACTGCGAGGCCGAGGTGGACTTTTCGGCGGCTTCGAGGGCAGGCGAGTCCTCGGGCTTGTACAGCGTCGCGCTGCTGTTCGAGTCGAAGTCGCCGGGCCGACTGAGCGGAACCTCAACTTCCTCAAGCGTATTGTCTGTTCCAACGACGCCGCGCCAAATCAGGGGCGAGGACGGCATCGGGAAAGCGTCGGCCGAAAGAGCAACGCGTCCGTGATACTCGCGCGAAAGGAGCAAATCGACAGCCTCGCTGCGCCAGTGCGCCCGCGCGCCGAGATACCCTGCGATCAGGAGCAGCGTGAAGATGGCAGAGCCCTGCCCGGTGGGCTTCTTCTGGCCCGAAGTCACTTCTTCGTTCACAAGTTTGAATAAGATCGGCAGCAACAGTCCGGCCACGAGAAACGCCAATATCCAAGGATCGAAGTTCGTCGCGAGAGTCCACGCGGTCCAGTACGCGCGAAAAGGCCACAAGAGTTGCACGCCGACTCCACTCGCGAGATCGAGCAGGACGTGGCCGGCAGCGCCCACCGCGCACACGGCAAGGGCAGACAGGAAACCGAGTGGCACGTTCGCGGAATTGAGGCTCAGCTTTTTCTGCGGCCACTTTCGATCGAGGACGCAGAATGCAATGGCGATGACGCACGCCATCAGAGCCGAGCCGGCGAGCGAGTGGAGTGTCGTGCGATGAAATCGCATGAACGCGCTCGCGCCGGCGAAGTAGGAAGCGTAATCGAGGTCCGCCGCGACACCGGACACGACCAACATCGCGGTGCCAAAGCGAGGGAGACGCCGCTGCCCAACTCGCGCGAGGGCCAGCGATGAGAGTGCGTGCGTGACGGGTTCCACAGCGGACAACTGTACCGCAATTCGGCGCCGAACTACGACGCGGTGGGCATGACGATTGACAACGCGTCGGGCACGATTCGGAACGCGAGCGGCAAGCGGCCGACCGGCTCGCCATCAACCTGGGCGAAGATGGGCTCGCTGTTCGCAGGCTCGCAAACTGCTTCCGTCGATTTCCACGCCTCGATGCCTTTTATCTTGCGAAGCTTGCCCAGCCACAAGGCCGGCAGACATACGGCATAGGCAAACCGGCTGCGCCGGGAATTGGTGACAAATTCGAAGGAGTCTTCGAAAAGGTTGGCATTCGTCGTGATTTTGAACGGGCCGCCGTAGTGGACGGTCCTGCCGACCACGATGATGGTCGCTGTGCGCTCGCGGCCACACGAACGGACGCGAATTTCGGAAAAGCTGTAGGTGAGCAATTGGCGCATTCCTTCGACCCAGTAGGCGAACACGCCCGTCGATTTCTTCAAATCCGCGTGGACGCCGTTGACGACGGCTCCGTCGGGTCCCGCGCCCGCCACGGAGAGAAAGTAGCGGCCATCGCGGGGCATGGCGTCCGACGCGTTCCCGTCCGTCGGAACTGCGATTCCGAGCGCGATACGGTGCAGCGTGCCGCCCGCAATCAGGCGCGAAGCGTGGGGAATGTCCCACGGAATGCCGAGCTCCTTGGCAAGAATGTTCGCGGTGCCGGCGGGAAGCAAAGCCATGGGAACGACGCTTTTGGCTAGGCCGTTGACGATCTCGTTGATCGTGCCGTCCCCGCCGCAGGCGATCACCATGCCGCGCTGCTGCTCGACGGCCTGCCGCGCGATTTTCGTGGCGGTGCCGGGACCGGTTGTAGGAGCGAGCTCAGTGCGGATGCCTGCGTCCTTGAGGATGCGGACGGCTTGCTCGATTTCGGCAAAGCGGCGATGGCGCTTGCGCCCGCTCGTGAGGTTGTAGATCAACAACGCGTCTTGAATATGGTCCGGCATAAGTCGTCGCAAAGCTCAGGGCAAACGCGCATTGTATAATACCGGCGCAATCGGACCGACCTCATCCCTGCAGAGGATTTCCATGGCAAAAGCCGGAACGGCGAAGTCCCGGGACGCTGCAAAGGAAGCCACGGAGCTGCGCCAGAAGATTCGCCACCACGAATACCTCTATTACGTCCTCGATCAGCCCGAGATTTCCGACGCGGCGTTCGACCGCTTGATGGAACAACTGAAGAAGCTCGAGGCTGAGCATCCGGAACTGGCGACGCCTGATTCACCGACGCAGCGGGTCGGCGGCGCGCCGCGCGAGGGATTCCAGCAAGTTCGCCACAAGACGCCGATGGTCAGCCTGGACAACGCGTTTTCGTTCGAGGCGCTAGGCGAATTCGACAGGCGCGTGCGCGAGCTGACGGGGCGATCGAAAGTTGATTACGTCGCGGAGCACAAGTTCGACGGGCTGAGCATGTCGCTGCTGTACGAAGACGGCACGCTCGTGCGCGGAGTCACGCGCGGCGACGGCACCACGGGCGAGGACGTCACGCCGAACGTCAAGACGATCCGATCGATTCCGCTTGCGATCGACTCGGCCCTGCTGAAAAAGGCCGGAGTCCCGGGAGACTTCGAGGTTCGCGGCGAAGCGATCATGTCGAAGAAGGCCTTTCAGGAGCTAAACGAGCAGCAGGGCGAGCAGGGACTAAAGATTTTCGCGAACCCACGCAACGCCGCCGCCGGGTCGATTCGTATGCTCGATCCGAAGATCACGGCATCGCGGAAGCTGGACTTTTTCGCCTACTACATTCTGGTCGACGGGCGCTACGCGAAAAAGCGCCTATCGGAGATTTTGCCCGCGCTCGCCACGCTACGCTTCAAGGCGAGCGAAGACTGGAAACTCTGCCATTCGGTCGAGGAAGTGCAGAACTACATCGGGGCTTGGGATTCGCGGCGCGAGAACCTGGAATACGAAATCGACGGCATCGTCGTGAAAGTGGATGAAATCTTGCTGCAGAACGAGCTGGGGTTTACGGCAAAGGCGCCGCGCTGGGCGATCGCCTACAAGTATCCCGCCCATCAAGAGACGACGGTCGTCAACGAAATCAACGTGAGCGTGGGCCGTACGGGCGTACTGACGCCGGTGGCGTTTCTCGAACCGGTGCAGATCGGCGGAGTCACCGTCAGCCGTTCGACGCTGCACAACATGGACGAGATCGAGCGGCTCGGCGTCCACGCGGGCGACACGGTGCTGGTCGAGCGCGCGGGCGAAGTGATTCCGCACGTGCTGCAGGTGGTGAAACACGGCAAGCAAGAGAAGCCCTTTCGGATACCGGAGAAATGCCCGGAGTGCGGCACGAAGATTCACAAAGATGAGGAGGGCGTCGCGTACCGCTGCGTCAACGTCTCTTGCCCAGCCCGGCGGCGGCAATCGTTGCTTCATTTCGCCGGCCGCGACGAGATGAACATCGACGGCCTGGGCGAGAAGATTGTCGATCAGCTGGTCGAGAAGGGAATCGTGAAGGACTTTGCCGATTTGTACAAACTCGACGTCGATACGCTCTCGGGCCTGGAGCGCATGGCTGAGAAATCGGCGCAGAATTTGATCGATGAAATCGCCGCGAGCAAGAAAAGCAGCCTCGCGAGGCTCATTTACGCGCTCGGCATTCGCTTCGTCGGCGAGCGGACGGCACAGTTACTCGCGGCGCATTTTGGCTCGATGGAAAAGCTTGCCGAGGCCAGCGAAGAGGAATTGACCGGCGTGACCGAAGTGGGCCCCAAAGTCGCCGAGGGCATACTGGAATTTTTCTCCGAGCACGCGAATCGCAAGCTGATCGACCGTTTGCACGCGGCCGGCGTGAACATGAAGGAAGAGCGCGCGGCGCTGAAGAGCACGAAGTTTGCAGGGATGACGTTTGTTTTTACGGGAACGCTTGCAAACCGCACGCGCGAAGAAGCCGAAGCGCTGGTGGCTGCGCACGGCGGCAAAGCGGGATCGTCGGTCAGCAAGAAGACAAATTACGTGGTGGTCGGCGCGGATCCGGGTTCGAAATACGACAAGGCCAAATCTCTCGGTGTTTCCATCCTCGACGAGGCGCAGTTTGAGAAGCTGCTCTCGTCAAAGCAAAAGTAACGGTTGCAATTCCAACGTGGCGCGCGCGGAATTCTTCGCGCAGCCGGGAGGAGCGAAAGCACCATGGGCAGCGCACGAGAGATTACGCGCGAGGTGGAGAATTTCTACCGCGCGTACATGGATGTATTCAACCGCCAGGATGTGGTGCGCTATTCGCTTTTTGTCGAGCTTCCATACGCGCTGATTTCGGGCGAAGGCGGCTTGGTCGTCTGCACGACGGAAGCGGAACACGATCGCCTCTCGAACCAGCTTTTCGGCGATCTCAAAGCGCGGGGATGGGCGCGCTCGGATGTCGACCGCGTGCGTATTTCTCTTTACGCGGAAAATCACGCGCTGATCGTTTCCGACATCACGCGGCGGCGGGCGGACGGCTCGGTGTTGCAGAAAAACCGCTTCTGCTACACGGCGCGGCACAATGGAAATTCCTGGAAAATGATCGCGTATTCGCCTGTCGCGGACGGATTTCTGGGCCCCGGCAATTTTCCGCTATGAGCACTTATCGCGGCGAAGAAATCTCGCTTCATTGTGTCTACCTGAATCGATTCTGATCGAGTGCGGAGGCCGACCGTGCCCAAAGTGCGCTATCGAGTGGCGATGAGTTTGGACGGGTACATCGGCGGCCCGAAGGGCGAAATCGACTGGATCATCATGGATCCGGAAATCGACTTTGCCGCAATTATGAGCCAGTTCGGCACGCTGCTGGTCGGCCGGAAGACGTTCGAGACGATGGCGAAAGCCGGGCGCACAACGATGCCGGGGATGAAGACCGTCGTGATTTCGCGGACGCTCGAGCCAGCCAAACATCCCGAGGTGATGATCGTAGGCGAAAAGCAAAACGAGATGGTCGCGTCGCTTCGCAAGGGCCCGGGAAAAGACATCTGGCTCTTCGGCGGCGGGTCGCTATTTCGAAGCTTGCTCGAAGCGGGACTCGTGGACTCGGTTGAGGTGTCCGTAATGCCGGTGCTCCTTGGCGGAGGCGTTCCGTTTCTGGCGTCTCCGGCGAGCACAAAGAAGCTCGTGTTGACGGCCCACACAATCTACAAGAGCGGAATCGTCTCGTTGCAATACGCGGTCAAGTAGCCTCCGGCAAAGGTAGAAACAAGTAGTATCGCTTCCGTTACTAAGCCATAATCGCCCGCGCGATGGGTCTCATCCATGCGCTGAGGAACGCCACACGGGTCGCGAGAAGCATGCTCCCGGCTGAGCCTGAGCACTTCTTGCTGCTCCTGGGTGCGATTCTTCTCTACATCTCGCCGCGTCTTGCCTGGTGGAATTCCAGCCCGTCGCCAACGTGGGAGATCAGGAGGTGGTTGCCGTTTGTCACCGTTCTTGGACTTCCGCTAGAGTTTGCCGGAGCCGCGGCAGCCAGCGTCGTATTACTCCGCTGCGAACGGCCGGTGCGCAAGCTGATTCTCTTGGCGCTGCTACCGAGCGTTGCGAGTTTGATCGCGATTCCCAGCGTAGGGCTCTTCTACTTTTCGAACGAAATTGGACTATCGAATTATCTCCCGAACTCGATATTTGAGAGCAGCGAGGATTACTGGCGAGCGATACCGCATCTCCTGGACAACCTCGGCTTTGGGTTCCGCGTGGCCGTTGCCGGATTCCTTTGCGTCGCCTTGTTTGCGTTTCTTTACCGCCGTGGCCGACTCACACTGCCTATTCGACTCTCGGAATATTCGAGTCCCGTCGGTCCCATTGGCGAAGCGAGTGACGACCGCGAAATCGCGCAGTTTGGCTGGGCGATGGTGTTTCTCACGGCGCTGCTATATTTCGCGAACGGAGCCTTTGCCGCCATCTTCATTGCGTTCGGTGGGCGATTTCGAACCGATATGAATTTCGTGATCACACTTGGCACGATTTTCTCCGCCGCGGCGCTTTGCCTTTTCGTCTGGCTGGCTGTGGGGAAAAACAGGAGGGACGTTTTTCGAAGTGCGCTGGCACGTCCACGACTTCCGTATCTCGGCTTGGGGATTCTGATTCCGGCGGCGATCGCCTGCGTTTGGCCAACCGTCTCATTCTTGCAAGCGAGGATGGAATGGGGGAAGGCAGGAATCGGCCGGTTGGCGTCGCCCGACCCGCTGAACTACTTCGGACTTCCACCAGCAACATCCCTGCTATAGGTCGTAGGGGCCCTCATAGAGGAAATCGCGTGGCGCGGATTCCTCCAGCCGCGGATGATTCGGAGGTACGGGCTTGCCCGGGGCGTGTTGCTCGTTGGAATCGTGTGGGGCGCATTCCATTTTTTCGGCGACGCCAGCGGAATCGCAACGCTCAGCGGCTTCTCGGTGCGACTCTCGCGCAGGCTCATCGAGACCGTATCGCAGAGCTACGTGCTGGCCTGGTTGACGATTCGGGGAAGGTCGGTGCTTCCCGCAGCGCTCGCGCACGCCGTGTTCAACATGTTTGTTTTGAACGAGATGCCTGTCCACTCCTCGCTCTGGCTTTTGATCGCTTTGTGGGGCGCGGCCGGTATTGTGCTGTTCCGCTACTTTCCGCCGCAGCCGGATCAGGGAGAGCTCGCACATCCAGACTCGTCGCAGCTTGCCGAGACGGCCGAGGGTTCGACAACCGAGGTATAATGAAATCGGCGGGTGAGCCGGGTGATCGCCGGCCCCGAGAAATCGGGGCGGGAGGAAAGTCCGGACTCCAGTCGTGGTGAGCTCGCAAGGGTCGGCCACGGCAGGGCAACGCGCCTGGTAACGCCAGGGGGCTGCGAAGGCAGCCACGGAAAGTGCCACAGAAAAGAAACCGCCGGTGATGCTTGCACCTCGGCGGCAGGTTTGCGGAAAAACCGCGAGCCCGCCTCGCTCGGTCGAGCGCATTAGGCAAGGGTGAAAAGGTGGGGTAAGAGCCCACCGCCCGGATGGCAACATTCGGGGCACGGAAAACCCCGCGTGGAGCAAGGCCAAATAGGAGGGGAGGGCTGGCCCGGCCCGTATGCGTTCCGCTCGCAAGAGCGGTCGCTCTGACCCTCGGGTAGGCTGCTTGAGTCCCGGAGCGATTCGGGATCTAGAGGAATGATCGCCGCGTTGCGCGGCTCAAGCGTTCTGGTGCAAATCAGAATGACGGTCGCGTGGCGGACAGAATCCGGCTTACAGGCTCACCCGCCAATTTTATTGAGTGCACTCGCGGTATTTCGATCTGCGATTGCCACTGAATTGTCACGCGCTGATACGGATTCGCTAGCGTGTGATAGCCCCGCCAACTTCCCAACTTTCTGATGCGCCCCTGGCAACTTGTGCCGTTAGCGCGTGAATCGCAAAATATTCACAGGCAGGCTCGCCTTTACCGGCGCGCGACGGGAGCCAGCACGAGGTTGACAGTCCTCTTTTTCCGCTGAGCTCACGCGAGATCGAAGCGATCGGCGTTCATCACTTTTGTCCACGCCGCCACGAAGTCTTTCACAAACTTCTCCTTCGCATCCGCACACCCGTAGACTTCCGCGAGGGCGCGCAGCTCAGAGTTCGAACCGAAGATCAAGTCGACGCGCGTGCCGGTCCATTTGACTTGATTCGTTTTCCGGTCGCGCCCCTCGTACACGCCTTCCGAGCCATTCGTAAGCGGCTGCCATTGCGTACCCATGTCGAGCACGTTGACGAAGAAGTCGTTCGTCAGCGTTCCCGGCCTCTTCGTGAAGACGCCGTGTTTGGACTGCCCGGCATTTGCGCCGAGGACGCGCAGGCCGCCGACGAGAACCGTCATCTCGGGCGCCGTCAGCGTCAATAGTTGCGCCTTGTCGATTAGCAACTCCTCTGGCGAGATCGTGAACTTGGCCTTGAGGTAGTTGCGAAACCCGTCCGCGACCGGTTCGAGATAACCGAAGGACTCCACATCGGTCTGCGCCTGGGATGCATCCGTGCGCCCCGGCGTGAAGGGCACTTTTACGTCGTGCCCAGCAGCCTTCGCGGCCTTCTCGACCGCGGCACAGCCGCCGAGGACGATCAGATCGGCCAGAGAGACCTTCTTACCCTTCTTTCCCTTGGGTTGCGAGCTGTTGAACTTCTGTTGGATCGCTTCGAGGGACTTCAGCACCTTCGCCAGTTGCGCTGGCTGGTTGACCTCCCAGTCCTTTTGCGGCGCAAGGCGGAGGCGCGCGCCGTTCGCTCCGCCGCGCTTGTCGGAGCCGCGGAAGCTGGCGGCCGACGCCCAAGCGGTCGAGACCAGCTCCGAGATGGAATGTCCGGATGCGAGAATCTTGGCCTTGAGATTGGCAATGTCCTTCGCGTCGATCAGCTTGTGATCAACCTTTGCAACGGGGTCTTGCCAGATCAGCTCCTCCTTGGGAACCTCCGGGCCGAGATAGCGCGAACGCGGGCCCATGTCGCGGTGGGTGAGCTTGAACCACGCGCGGGCGAACGCGTCTGCGAACTGATCCGGATGCTCGTAGAAGCGCCGGGAAATCTTTTCGTAGGCGGGATCCACCCGCAAAGAAAGGTCCGTCACCAGCATAGTTGGCGTGTGATGCTTCGACGGATCGAACGCATCCGGAATTGGCTTGGCGCCACCTTTCGCTTGAAACTGATAAGCGCCGGCCGGGCTCTTGGTGAGCTCCCATTCGTTGCCGAACAAGTTCTGGAAATAGTAGTTGCTCCACTTCGTTGGCGTCTGGCTCCAGGTGACTTCCGGTCCGCCGGTGATCGCGTCTTTGCCTTTGCCTGTGCCATAGCGGCTGTGCCAGCCGAGGCCCATCTCCTCAATGGGCGCTGCCTCGGGCTCCGGGCCGACGAGCTTCGGATCGCCGGCGCCGTGGGTCTTGCCAAAAGTGTGGCCGCCGGCAATCAGTGCGACGGTTTCTTCGTCGTTCATCGCCATGCGGCGGAACGTTTCGCGAATATCCCTGGCCGCCGCGACGGGATCCGGCTTGCCGTTGGGCCCTTCCGGATTCACATAGATCAGACCCATCTGCACGGCCGCGAGCGGATTCTCGAGATCGCGGTCGCCCGTGTAGCGCTTGTCGCCAAGCCAAGTGTCCTCCTTGCCCCAGTACACCGCTTCGTCAGGCTCCCACACATCGGGGCGCCCGCCGCCAAAGCCGAACGTCTTGAAGCCCATCGACTCGAGGGCGACATTGCCGGCCAGGACCATCAGATCGGCCCAGGAAATTTTCCGGCCGTATTTCTGCTTGACCGGCCAAAGCAGCCGGCGCGCTTTGTCGAGGCTCGCGTTGTCGGGCCAGGAGTTGAGCGGCGCGAACCGCTGTTGGCCGGCGCCGGCGCCGCCGCGACCGTCGCCAATGCGGTAGGTGCCCGCGGCGTGCCACGCCATGCGAATGAAGAGCCCGCCGTAGTGGCCAAAATCCGCCGGCCACCAGTCCTGGCTGTCCGTCATCAGCGCTCGGAGGTCCTTCTTCAGAGCTTTGTAGTCGAGTTTCTTGAACTCTTCGGCGTAGTTGAAAGACTCACCCATCGGATCGGACTGGGGCGAGTTCTGGCGGAGAATTCTGAGATTCAACTGGTTCGGCCACCAGCTGCTATTCGACCTCATTCCAACATTCGTGGTTCCGTGCACGACCGGGCACTTCGCTTGGCTTGCCATGTTCCTCTCCTGATTACCGAATTAGTTCAAAAGTCTAACGGAAAGCGCGCCGCGGAGCGCACTTTGCGCACAACCCTCGGAAAATGAGTTCGCATTCGCGGAGAACCCGTTTACCAAGGTAGCGCGCAGCAGGCTTGGGCACGTCGCGCCACTCCAAGTCCTCCACTTTGCCGCAGCGATCGCAGATGAAGTGATGATGCCGCATGCCTTTCGCGTCGAACCGTGCGGCGCGGCCCTCGACGGCGACTTCGCGCACCAAACCTGACTGCACCAGATCGCGAAGATTGTTATAGGTGGTGGCCTTTGACGAGCGCGGATCCATGCGATTTACGGCTTCGAAGATTTCCGCGGCCGTGGGGTGACTGTTGTGTTCCATCAAGAACGCCATCACGGCGTAGCGCTGCGGAGTGCAGCGCAACCCGCTTTCCTCAAACGACCGCTTAATCGCCCCTGCATTCATGAACAATCTCGAATATATCTAATGTGAGATTTTGTCAAGAGTGATGCTTCTGTCTGCTGGCGCGGTCAGAAAACTGGCGGACGCTGAAGTGAGGGAAACTGCTGCAAACTCCTGAATAGCCGGATAAGCGAACAAGAACGGACTGCGGACGCCTCATCGGCGTCCGCGTCCAAGGGAGCAACTCTACCAAGTGAATTTGTGGAACTGCTGGGGCACGAATACGGAACCGTCCAGGTCTGCGTCCGTAAAGCCGAAGACAAAGAACTGGTTGGGATTCAAGATCGGGTTTCCGTTGGAATCGTTCACATTCTGGACGAAGTCATTGTCGTTCGCGATCCAGAGCGTGTGAAGAGTTGTAGTTTCCTCCTGAACATCGGGGCCGAACGCGACGCCTTCGATTTTGGAGGGGATCTCATCCAGCGCGATACCGGTTGCGCTGAGCGACTTGACGATATCGAGAAACAGCGTCTTCGGGACTGCGTTGGCGGCGGCGGTTGGTCCGTCCATCGCGCTGACGTCAACGGCCCCGTCTAAGTCAATCTTGAAGAGCTGCTTGACCTTGGCTTTCGTGCTGTTCCCGGGCGGCACGTTGGCCTCGCGTCCCGTACCGTCCCGCTCGTCCACCAGAAATTCGTGATTGTTGAGCGCAGCGATTTCGCTGACGCCGGAGCCTGTGGTGAGCAAGTAACCGTATTGGTGGGTGACTTTGCCCGACGGAATATCAATCGTGACGATGCGCAGCAACTTGGTGGCACCCGCATTGGCGTCCTGGATCAAGGCATTCTGGATGATGCCCACCAGCGTGCGCCCGTCCGGCGTGATCGCCAAGCCTTCCATTCCCTTATTGGCCACTCGCCCCGAGGTGTTTCCGGAGATTTCGACGGCGCCCATCGAAGACAAGTTGGTCACGTAGAAAGACGAAGGCAATTGGAACGACCGCAGGCGTACGCCGAGGAATCGGTCGAATTCATATACATAAGGACCGTACTCGTCGGAGATGTACACCCGCAGCCCGTCGTTCGAGAGGCGCATGCCCTCCGAATCCAACCGGGCATCGTTGGGATCGCCGGAGTTGTGGTTGGGATCGAAGTTATCGGAGCGGCCGGTGAAGAAGTGCACGAGAAAGTTGTTGGGCTTCGGAGCGCCGCTGCCCACGATGCTGTCGCCGGCACCGTAAACCAGCGGAGTCAGACTCCACAGCAAGGTGGTAGCGCGCAACGTGGGAGTCAGGATAAAGGGCAGGCCGGTGCCGGTCGTGTTGGGTTCCAAATCCATCGTGACGGTGTGGAATCGGTTGATGTAGCTGGCGGTGTCGTCGATATTTGAATCGTACGGGACGGCGTTGGGGCCGCGGTCGGGCAGTGCCAGAAATGTGTTGCCCGAGGCATAGCAAATGGCCGAGCCGAAACCGCCCAGCGAGTTCGCAGGAACGCCATTCTCGAGCGTGTAGGTGAGACCGGAAAGATCGGCGAATGAACCGGCTCGGGACTGATCGAGGGTCCCTACGGCTAGCAAAGGTAGAGTTTGTCCCTGAGAATATGGCGCGGTGAAGACGCCAAGAGTGAAGGCCAGCAGAGCCAAACCAAAAGCAAATTTTTTCACGGAGCGTAGTCCTCCCTGATTTATCAGCAGGCGAGGCTCACGCTATGGCCGGATTAATACGATCAAGTTACAAGCCCATGAAAACTCCGAAAAGAGATCGTTCTTGCAGCCGAGTGCCTAGTTCACGCGACTGCCGCGATGAGTGAACTTGCTGAGGACAAACTCCAGCGTCTCAATAAAGACGATGTGCTCACCTGTGCCGATCGCGAACAATGTCTCTAATGCGACATTTTGTCGAGACTCATGCATTTGTTTGTTGAGCGCGTGGTGAAGCGAGCGCTACAAACCGAGAAGATTCGTCTCGGACTTTGCATAGCCGTGCTCGGTGGCCCAAAGATTGAGCGGCATCGTCGCGAGTTCGTCGACCACCGGCACGGCGTGGCCGTCTTTGGTCAAATCGACGGTTTTGATGTAGTGGCGGCAGGAGTCACAGGCCTCGACGCGCACGTGGGTGATTCCCTCGGCGAAATAGATGGCTAGCTTGTGAACATCTTCTTCGCCACAGTCCGGGCAGATGAGGCGGCGATAGTCCCATTCGTGCGCGCAGAGGACGCAGATCAGAGATCGCTTCGCGCCGTCGCCTTCCTGCCTCAGCACGCCGACTTGAGGCTTACCAGAGCATAGCGGACAACAGGACGGTGTCCCGTGAACGACTGGTTGGTCGGTCGTATCAGCCAAACACTCCGCGTATGGCTGCAGAAAGGCCCATGAAATGAGCGCTTCGCCGGGTGGGAGCTGCGCGCTCGAAACGGAGCCCGCCTGCCAGAAACGAGTCAGTACGTCTTTGGATTGATTGCCGTCTTTCGCGCGCATGGCGCGCGCCGATTGCGCGAGAGCCGCGGGGGCAGATTGCTCGATGATTGAAAGGAACGGCGAGAGCCGGGGCAACAGGAAGATCAGGTCGAATTCCTGGCGCAGGCCGCCGCGAGGCCGCTGCGTTTTGAGCTTTCCGAGCCGTGATTTCAGCTCGCCGTAGAGCGATTTTTGCGCCTGCGCGACGCGCTCGTAAAAGCGCAAGCCCTCGGAAGCAAATGGATACACCTTCTCAAGAGCACGCGCACGCTCGATGCGCGCGTCCCACTTGCTGGCGATCATTTTCTCGATTCAGCGTCGCGCAGAATCTGCTGGAACCACGTGTGGTGGTGTTCGTCCGCCCAGGCGCGCGAGACGTCGCCGCGAATCACCGAGCCGAAAGCGCCGCGCTCAAATACCGTTCCCATGTAGACATGGATAATGAACAGGCCAATCGTGAGCAGGGCGGACACAGGGTGGACGATCACGGCGATGTAGCGAAGAAAACGTAGGCTCCACGGGATGTACTGCGGCAGCCAGAGAATCAGGCCCGAAAGCAGAAGCAGAATGCCGTTCCAGAAAAATCCCCAGAACAAGAGCTTCTGGCCAGGATTGAAGCGATCCGCCGACGGCATTTGCTTATCTTCGTTTTTGATGTAGTGTTCGACCGCCGCCCACCAGTTCTTATCGGCGGGGGTTTCCCGCATCTGTTTGCTCCACATCTGATGCATGATGACGACGGCGATTACGAACACGACGCCGAACCATGGATGCAACTCGCGCGAAATCGTCGCGCCACCCAGCACCACCGCGATCCAGAAAAGCCACGGCGACCAAAACGAAAGCCCCGTCAGCAGGAGATAGACGTAGGAGACGCCGGCGAGCCAGTGCACGAGGCGCTCTTTGTAGGAATAGCGCAGCACGCGCCCGTTCGGCAGGAAATAAGGTTCGCTGCTCATCGCTTTTCTCCTTGCGCAGCTATCTGATCGTCCTCGACGATTTTCGGCCCGAATCGCAGATAGTGAGCGAACACGCCCACGATTCCTCCGATGATCGCCAGATTGCCGATCCACTTCAGCGGCTTCTTCCAGAGCTGCACGGTCAGTGGAATGGATGGATTCTTCGGCAAGCCGCCGTAGGCTTCGGGGTTCGACGCGTCATGCAGAACGTAAATCACGTGCGTTCCGCCCACTCCATCAGGATCATACACACCGGCGTTAGCGAAACCGGAATGATCGCGCAGTTGCGCCGCGCGAGTTTCCGCCAGTTCTTTCATTTCAGACTTGGTGCCGAAATGCAGGCAGCCCGTCGGACAAGACTTGATGCACGCGGGCTCGAGCCCCTGCGTGACGCGATCGTTGCAGAGCGTGCACTTGAAGACCTTACGCGCCGTCGGGCTGAATTTGGGAATGTTGAACGGGCATCCCGTGATGCAATAGCCGCAGCCGATGCAGTGATCCTGTTGGAAGTCGACGATGCCGTTCGCGTATTGCACGATTGCGCCGTCAGCAGGGCACGCCGCGAGGCAGCCGGGTTCTTCGCAGTGCATGCACTGATCTTTGCGCATCAGGAGCTGCAGCGTGCCGTCTTCGCGCTCGTGCTCGTTGAACTTGATCAGGTTCCAGTAATTCCACGCCGTCTCGGGCATGGTCTGGTAGGAGTTGTCGAAGGTGGTTTCGCTGAAGGTGAGGCCGTTCCATTCAAGGCACGCGACTTCGCACGCTTTGCAGCCGATGCACGTGGTCGTGTCGATCAGCTTGCAGACTTCAAACTCGCGCTTCACTCCCTCGCCGGGAACGGAACCTGCATGCCCTGAAATCGCCCGAATCTCGAGTGTCGCCTGGCTCATGTTCGCCCCCTAGGCCTTTTCCACTTTCACGAGGAAGCCCTTGAACTCAGGGGTGAAAGCATTCGGGTCGATGACGGTCGGCGAGAGGAGGTTCGCAGGCGTGCGCGCGTTGCGGTCTTCGTCTTCGGCGATTCCGCGGAAGCCCTGATGGATCGGAATGCCGATCTGATAGACCTTCTTGCCGTCGATCGTCATGGGCTTGATACGCTTCGTGACGAATGCCTTGGCAATGTAGCTGCCGCGCGCGCTCGTGACCTTGATTTTCTGCGATCCGCCGATTCCCAGATCGCTCGCCAGCTCCACGGGAATTTCAATGAACGGCTCGGGGATCAACTGCACGTTGACGGGATTGTTTTTCGTCCAATAGTGATATTGCTCCGTCAAGCGGTACGTGGTGCAGACGACGGTGAAGCCGGCTTCGGGCGTACCGAACTTGTCCGCCGCGGTCGTCAGCTTCTTGATGACCGGGCTGTTCGACTGGGCTGGATGCAGTGGATTCTTGATCGGGCTTTCGATCGGCTCGTAATGCTCCGGGAAAGGCCCGTCGGCCAAAGCGCCGAGGGGAACGAACAGCCTGCCCGTACCTTCCGGATTCATGATGAACGGACCCATGTGGTCCTTCGGCTGAGAATCCGGCTTGAAGTCGGGAACATCGTTGCCGACCCATTTCTGCCCGGCTTCGCTCCACCAAACTTGCCGGCGCTGTGGATCCCATGGTTTCCCTTCCAAATCGCAAGACGCGCGGTTGTACAGAACACGGCGATTCGCCGGCCACGACCACGCCCAGTTCGGATAGATGCCGAGCCCCGACGGGTCCTCCGTGCCGCGGCGCTGAATCTGCGGTCCGGCTTCGGTCCACGAGCCGCAGTAGATCCAGTTTCCGCATGAGGTCGTTCCGTCGTCTTTCAGCCACGCAAAACCGGGCAACTGTTGGCCGTTCTTGATTTCTTGCCCGGTCTTTTCGTCCTTCAGGTCCGCGAGCGCCTTGCCGTTGATCTCCTTCGCCACTTCAGTCAGGGATGGATGCTGCGGATCGGTATACGACCACGTGAGACTCAGAATAGGATCGGGGAACTTACCGCCTTCTTTCTTATAGAGATCGCGGACGCGCAGGAATATCTGCGCGACGATGTCCTGGTCGAGGCGCGCATCGCCTGGAGGTGGCAGAGCAATGTTTTTCCACTGCAGCCAGCGCGCCGAGTTCGTCATGCTGCCGTCTTTTTCGGCGAAGCCAGCGCAGGGCAGGCGATAGACCGTCGTCTGAATGCCTTTCATCTCGTCGGCGGAGATTCCCGGTGCGCGCCAGAATTCGCTGGTTTCGTCCGGATAGATTTCGCCGACCACGAGCCAATCGGCCTTCTTGAGTGCGTCGATGTTTTTCTGAGTGTCGGGCCCGATCATGACGCCGTTCATGCCGAAGGCGAAGACGCCCTTCACGTTTCCGCGGTACATGTTGTCCCAGATTTGCGTCCAAGAGTAATTGCGGTCCACTTTCGGCAGGTAGTCGAACGCGAAATGGTTTTCCTTCTTTGCCGCGTCGCCGTAGAGAGCCTTGAGGAGCGAAATCGCAAACTTCGGCGTGTTCGACCAGTAGTTGAACGAATCCCACGTGCCCGGCTTCGATGGCGTCGGAGTGATGCGCTTCAGATACGCAGCGAAGTCGGCGTCGGCGGGAGTCGGTACTTTGAGATAGCCCGGAAGGTTATCGAAGATGCCGGCCATGTCGGTCGCGCCCTGAATATTCGAATGACCGCGCAACGCGTTCACGCCGCCGCCCGCGCGCCCGACGTTTCCGAGAAGAAGCTGCAGCATGGCCGCGGTGCGGATCACCTGCGTGCCGTAGGTGTGCTGCGTCCAGCCAACGGCGTAGATAATCGTTCCGGCTTTCTTGGTGTCGCCGTTCTTGCGAATCGATGTGAAGAGATCGGCGGCCTTGAGGAACTGGTCTTTCGGAATTCCTGTGATCCGCTCGACCATTTCAGGCGTGTAGCGCGAGTACTGTTGCTTCAGAAGCTGGAAGACACAGCGCGGATGCTGCAAGTCGAAATCATGCGACACGTTGCCGGGAAGCGCCGGTGGTGGCGGCGGAGCCTGGCCCGGCTTTGGCGGAGCGGGCGGTGGAGCAGCCTTGTGTGGTGCTCCAGCGGCGACTGGCTTACCGGTCAGATCGCCGCCTTCTTCATAGTTCCATGTAGATTTGTCGTAGGTGTGCGCCGCGGGATCGAAGCCGGAGTAGAGCCCATCCTCGGGCAGCTTGAATCCGTCCTTCACTACGAACGCGGCGTTCGTGTAGTTGGCGAGATATTCCTTGGCGACTCGGTCGTTCGCGATCGCGTAGTTGATCAAACCGCCCAGAAACGCGATATCCGAGCCGGCCCGAATTTGAAGGAAGAGATCGGCAGTGGAAGCGGTCCGCGTGAAGCGCGGGTCCACTACGATCATTTTCGCGTTGCGGTTTCGCTTGGCTTCAATGACCCACTTGAATCCGCACGGGTGGTTCTCCGCCGGATTCCCGCCCATGATCAACATCATGTCGGTGTTCTTGATGTCGATCCAGCCGTTCGTCATGGCCCCGCGTCCGAATGTCGGTCCCAAACTTGAGACCGTGGGGCCGTGTCAAACCCGGGCCTGATTTTCGAGGTAGCAGACCCCCAGGCTGCGCATGGACTTGACGACTAGATAGTTGAACTCGTTTGTGTCGGTGCAGCCGCCGGTAAAGGCGATGCCCTCGCAGCGGTTGACGGTGTGGCCCTGCGCGTCTTTTTCGACAAACGTCGCGTCACGTGTTTTCTTCACGCGCTGCGCGATTTCGTTGAGCGCATCGTCCCAGGAGATGTCCTCCCAATCGGTGCCGCCGGGCCTGCGGACTTGCGGCTTGAGCAGCCGGCGCGGATTCAGGATGTCTTGTTCGAGCGAGGCGCCCTTGGGGCAGAGCGTGCCGCGATTGATCGGGTGGTCGGGATCGCCCTCGACGTGAATCACCTGCGGCGTCACGTTCTTGGCCTTGTCGCCGAGCGTGTAAATGATGATGCCGCAGCTCACTGAGCAGTACGGGCAGGTCGAGCGCGTCTCCGTCGCGCGGGCGATTTTCAGCTCACGCAATTGCGCGTAGGCGGGCTTGAGATCGAAGCCGAAGACCGACGCCGCTGCGCCTCCGACAGCCGCGATCTTGAAGAAGTCCCTTCGAGTAGTTTCCATTTCACGAGCCTCCTCGACCTGCGCGCGAGTTGGTTAGGCCGGATTGTTCCTGGATAGTTCGATGTCGGACGGCCGAAAACGAGCCTTCAAAATTTCCTGGCGGGAGCGTAGTCGAACTTGAAGCCGGGATGTAGCTGTGTAAGAGCTGAAACGGGCTGAGGGGAACGCTTCGATCTCCCGGAAGAAAATTGGAAGAAGCCCCGGTACTTGGATTGAGCCCGCGGGAAATGAACATGACCGACCTCCGCAACAGGCGGCGAGGCAGCACATTATGTTGATCGGATACCAGCGATGTCAACGCTCTTGTCGCAGCGCCAGAGAGCGCTCCGCCGCGCTCGCACTTGCCCATAAACACGAGCAGAATGGCGCGGTCTGTTAACGCGATGTTAATTTTGTGTTACAGAACGAGCTGGCGAGAGACTTTGAGGTAATCGTCGACGGCTTTGGCGGCGCTGCGGCCTTCCGAGATCGCCCAGACGACTAGAGACTGCCCGCGGCGCATGTCGCCCGCCGCAAAAATTCCCGGGATCGAACTCATGTAATTCTTCGTGGCGACATTGCTGCGTGCATCGAGCTCGACGCCCAGCTGCTCGATCATTCCTTGCTTGACAGGACCGGTGAAACCGAGCGCGAGCAGCACCAAATCCGCATCGAGCGTGAATTCCGTTCCGGGCATCGCTTCGAATTTCGGCGGCGGCCCCACGCGAATCGCGTGCAACTGCTTCACATTTCCGTTCGCATCGCCCGTGAATTTCGTCGTGTTCACAGCCCAATCGCGGATGCCACCTTCTTCGTGCGCGCTTTCAATGCGCAGCTGCAGCGGCCAGAGCGGCCATGGAGTGGTTGCGTGCCGCTCCTGCGGCGGCATCGGCAAGATTTCGAATTGCGTGACGGACGCCGCCTGCTGGCGGTGCGCGGTGCCGAGGCAGTCTGCGCCCGTGTCGCCGCCGCCGATGATGACGACGTGTTTGCCGGTCGCGAGGATTTGATTGGGCACGCTGTCGCCGGCGATCTTCTTATTCTGCTGCGGCAAGTACTCCATCGCGAAGTGAATGCCCTTCAACTCGCGGCCCGGCACCTTCAGGTCTCGCGGATTTTCCGCACCGCCGGTCAGCAAGATCGCGTCGAATTCTTTGCGAAGATCGGCTGCGGGGATGGCGCCACCCACGTGCGCCTTCGTGCGGAAGACAACGCCCTCGGCGGCCATCTGCTCGAGCCGGCGATCGAGGACGTGCTTTTCCATCTTAAAGTCGGGGATGCCGTAGCGGAGCAGCCCACCGATGCGGTCGGCCTTCTCGAACAGAGTTACGGCATGTCCCGCGCGAGCCAGTTGCTGCGCGGCCGCGAGGCCCGCAGGGCCTGATCCCACGACCGCCACGCGCTTGCCGGTGTGCGTCTGCGGCGGCTCTGGCTTGATCCAGCCCTTCTTCCACGCGTGCTCGACGATCGTCTTCTCGATCACCTTGATCGTGACGGCTGGCTCGTTGATGCCGAGCACGCACGCGGCTTCGCACGGAGCCGGGCAGATGCGGCCGGTGAATTCGGGAAAATTGTTCGTCGAATGCAGGACGCGAATCGCATCCTGCCACTCGTCGCGATAGACCAGATCATTCCAATCGGGAATGATGTTGTTGACCGGACAGCCTGTGTGGCAGAAGGGAATTCCGCAGTCCATGCAGCGCGCGGCCTGCGTGCGGACCTTCTCGTCGGGATAGGGCTGATAGACCTCGAAGTAATCGTGGATCCGCTCTTTGACCTCGCGGCGCGTCGGCGTCTCGCGCTTGTACTCCATGAAGCCGGTGACTTTACCCACGGATCACCTGCCCGTTCGCCTGTTTGCCGGCCTGTGCGGCAAGCGCCACCGGAGGCACGCGCGGAATGCCAAGCACGCGCTTGAATTCGTGCGGGAAGACCTTGATGAATTTCGGCAGCGTCGACTCCCAGTTTTCGAGAATCCATTTTGCCTGCGGGCTGCCGGTCAGTTCCGCGTGGCGCGCGATCAGCTCGTGCAGCCTCTCGATATCTTTCTGATTCGTCACCGGCTCGAGATCGACTTCGGTGTGATTGCACTTGACCGACGCAAAATCGCCGAAATTATCTAGCACGTAGGCAATGCCGCCCGTCATGCCGGCGGCAAAGTTGCGGCCCGTACGCCCGAGGACGACAACCAATCCGTTGGTCATGTATTCGCAGCCGTGGTCTCCGACGCCTTCGACGACCGCCGTGGCGCCGGAATTTCGCACGGCAAATCGTTCGCCGCCCATTCCGGCGAAGAACACCTCGCCACTCGTCGCGCCGTAGAGGCAGACGTTGCCGACGAGGATGTTTTCCTCAGGCACGAATTCCGATTTGCGCGGATGGTAGATTACGAGACTACCGCCGGAGAGACCCTTGCCGACGTAGTCATTGGCGTCGCCTTCCAGCGTCAGCGTCACGCCTTTGGCGAGGAATGCGCCGAAGCTTTGTCCCGCGCAGCCGGTGAATTGAACCTGAATCGTGTCGTCCGGCAGACCCACCGAACCGTAGCGGCGCGCGATTTCGCCGCTGAGCATCGTGCCGACTGTGCGATGGACGTTGCGGATCGGCATGCTCAGCGAAACCGGCGTCCGATTTTCGATGGCTTCCTGCGCCATCTCGATCAATTTGTAGTCGAGCGCTTTTTCGAGGCCGTGATCCTGCGCCATCATCTGCCGCCGGCCCACGTGGCTCGGCACCGGCGGATCGTAAAGCACAGCGGAGAGGTCGATGCCCTTGGCCTTCCAGTGCGTCACATCTTCGCGCTGCGCCAGGCAATCGACGCGGCCGACCATCTCGTTGACGGTGCGAAAGCCAAGCTGGGCCATGATCTGCCGCAAGTCTTCAGCGATGAAGAAGAAGAAATTAATCACGTTCTCGGGTTGGCCTGAGAATTTCTTGCGCAATTCCGGGTCCTGCGTCGCCACGCCGACCGGACACGTGTTCAGGTGGCACTTGCGCATCATGATGCAGCCCATCGAAATCAGCGGCGCAGTCGAGAAGCCGAATTCTTCGGCGCCAAGCAGCGCGGCGACAGCCACGTCGCGCCCGGTCATCAGCTTGCCATCGACTTGCAGACGCACGCGGCTGCGCAGATCGTTGAGCACGAGAATCTGCTGCGTCTCAGAAAGCCCGAGCTCCCACGGCACGCCTGCATGGCGAATTGAGCTGATTGGCGAAGCGCCCGTGCCGCCGTCGTAGCCGCTGATCAAGATCACATCGGCGTGAGCCTTCGCGACGCCCGCTGCGACCGTTCCGACACCCGCTTCGGCTACGAGCTTTACGGAGACGCGCGCCTTCGGGTTCACGTTTTTGAGATCGTGAATCAACTGCGCGATGTCTTCGATCGAATAGATGTCGTGGTGAGGCGGCGGAGAAATCAGTCCCACGCCAGGGATCGAGTGCCGCACGCGCGCGATCACCTGATCGACTTTGTGTCCCGGAAGCTGGCCGCCCTCGCCAGGTTTCGCGCCCTGCGCGATCTTGATCTGCAGATCGTCCGAGTTCACAAGATAGTTGGTCGTGACGCCGAAGCGCGCGGAGGGCACCTGCTTGATCGCGCTGCGGCGCAAATCGCCGTTGGGATCGGGAATGAACCGCGCTTCGTCCTCGCCGCCCTCGCCCGTATTCGACTTCCCGCCGATGCGATTCATGGCGATCGCCAACGTCTCGTGCGCTTCCTTGCTGATTGAGCCGAACGACATCGCGCCCGTCGCAAACCGCTTCACGATTTCCGATGCGGGTTCGACGTCCTCGATCGGAACGGGATCGCCGGCGGGCTTGAACTCGAACATTCCGCGCAGCATCAGGAAATCGCGGTGCTGCTGGTTCACGATGTCGGCGAACTCGCGGAAAGTCTCCGGCTTGGACTGGCGCACGGCATGCTGCAGCTTGCTGACCGTCAGCGGATTCAGCAGGTGCCGCTCGCCACGCACGCGATATTGATACTCACCGCCGACGCGCAGCTCGGTCTCGGATTCGGTGAGAGCCTGCATGGCGAATTCGTGCTTCATCAGCGCTTCGCGCGCCAGCACTTCCATGTCGACGCCCTCGATCCGCGAGGACGTGCCGGTGAAATAGCGCTCCACGAGCGCGCGATTGAGTCCGATCGCCTCGAAGATTTGCGCGCCCTGATAGCTTTGCAGCGTGGAAATGCCCATCTTGGAAAAAGTTTTCAGGAGCCCCTTGTCCGTCGCCTTCATGTAGCTCTTGAAAATCTTGTCCCAGGAATATTCGGTGCCCAGATGGCCGGACTTGTAAAGATCCTCGAGCGTTTCAATCGCGAGATAGGGATTCACGGCGCTCGCGCCATAGCCGAGCAGCAGCGCGAAGTGCATCACCTCGCGAGGTTCGCCCGATTCGACGATCAGCGCAACCTGGTTGCGCGTTTTCTCGCGGATGAGATGGTTGTGAACTGCCGAAAGCGCAAGCAAGCTCGGAATCGGTGCGAAATCACGGTCAACGCCGCGATCGGAAAGAATCAGCAGAGTGTATTTTTCCTTGACCGCCTGCGAAGCGCGGGCGCAGAGATCCTCGACGGCCTTCTCCAGTTCCTGTGCGCCATTGGTGGCGCGGAAGAGAGTCGAGAGCGTCGTGGCAAGGAAATCCCCCCACTTCACGCTGCGCAGTTTCTCGAGGCGCCAGTTGGAAATGATCGGATGGCGCAGCTTGAGCGTGTGCGCATTCTTCGGCGCTTCGTCGAGGATGTTTCCCTCGCATCCGATGTAGCAATTGAGCGACATCACCAAATCCTCGCGGATCGGATCGATCGCCGGATTGGTGACCTGCGCAAACGACTGCTTGAAATAGCTGAACAGCAGCTGCGGCTTGTCGGAAAGGCACGCAAGCGGCATGTCGATTCCCATCGATCCGACCGGCTCTTCGGCTTTTTGCGCCGATGGCTGCAGGATCGTTTTCAAATCCTCGTCCGTGTAGCCGAACGCGCGCTGCCGCATCAAAATCGTCTTGTGATCGGTCGGCTGGACATTTGTCGGCGCGGGAAGATGATCGAGCGTGATCTGATTTTCGCGAATCCACTTTTCGTAGGGACGCCGCGCCGCGAGTTGTTTCTTGATTTCTTCGTCAGAGATCAGCCGCTGCTGTTCGGTGTCGACAAGAAACATGCGGCCGGGCGCCAGACGTCCTTTCATCCGGATCTCTTCGGGCTTCACCGGCAACACGCCCGCTTCGGAGGCCATGATCACGAGGCCGTCGTTGGTGACAAGATACCGGCCCGGGCGCAAGCCGTTGCGGTCGAGCTTCGCGCCGATCACGCGCCCATCGGTGAACGCGACGGCCGCCGGGCCGTCCCACGGCTCCATCAGCGAAGCGTGATATTCGTAAAAAGCCTTCACGTCCTCCGGCATCGTGGGATCGTTGTCCCAGGCTTCGGGAATCAGCATGGACATCACGTGGGGCAGACTGCGGCCCGCGAGCGTCAGCAGTTCGACGGCGTTATCGAGCATCGCGGAATCGCTGCCGCCCGGAGTGATGATCGGCAGGAGCTTCTGGAAATCCTTGCCGAAAAGCGGGGACGCAAGGACGGACTGGCGCGCGTGCATCCAGTTCACGTTGCCGCGCAGCGTGTTGATCTCGCCGTTGTGGCAGATATAGCGGTACGGATGCGCGAGCTTCCAGCTCGGAAATGTGTTGGTTGAAAAGCGCTGGTGGACGAGGCACAGACCGCTCGTCACATCAGTGTCGGAGAGTTCCTTGTAGAAGCTCGCGATCTGCGGGGCGAGCAGCAGGCCTTTGTAGACAATGGTGCGCGACGAAAGCGATGGGATGTAGAAAACGTCCTTCTCTTTCAGGTCGGTTTCAGCGATCAGCGCTTCGGCGCGCTTGCGGACGATGTAGAGCTTCCGCTCGAGCGCGTCCTGATCCATGCTGCGGCCGCGACGGATGAAAACCTGTTCGATGTAAGGCTGCGAGCCGCGCGCCAGCCGCCCGATCGTGTCGCCGTTGATTGGCGTATCGCGCCAGCCGAGAACCGTCAACCCTTCCTTCTTGGCGGCTTTTTCGAGAATTCCTTCGCAGAGTATCCGCTCCTGCGGATCGACCGGCAGAAACACCATGCCGACTCCGTATTCGCCCGGTGCGGGCAATGTGAAGCCCAATTTCGCGCATTCGCGCTCGAAGAATTTGTGAGGGATCTGGATGAGGATTCCAGCACCGTCGCCCGTGTCAGGATCGCAGCCGCATGCGCCGCGGTGCGTCAGATTGACGAGGATCTGAATGCCCTTGAGCACAATGTCGTGCGACTTCTGCCCCGCGATGTTGGCGACAAATCCGACGCCGCAAGCGTCATGCTCGTGCCGGGGCGAGTAAAGACCCTGTGCCTTCGGCATGCCCAGGAAGGGATAAGGCACTTCCTCGCGCTGCTTTTTCGTCTTTGGGTTTCCGCTCATCCAATCAACCTACAGCCTGTCCGTGCCCCAAACCTGGCAGTTCCAAGCGTTTACTCGACACCCTGACTCCACAGTTTGCACTCCTGGGAGGTCCGAGGGGCAGTCGAACTCCCACATACTATACACCGGGCTTAGCTTTCCCTGCCTGCTTAGGTTTTGATGGGATCGATCAGAATTTCTTTGGCTTCGCGCGAGATCGAAACCGATGGCGGAAGGCCGCCGCTCATTACGAAATCTTTACGAATCGCTTACTTCGGGCTTACGCCCGCACGCTAACTTCGTTTCAGAGACGCTATGATTCAGGCCCCCGAGCGCGGCGATCGGATTGGACGCTATCGAGTAGATGATCTCGTGAAGGCGGGCGGCATGGCCTCGATTTATTGCGGCACGGATCTCGCGTCGGGAGCAACCGTCGCGATCAAGATTCCTCGCCCCGAGCTGGAAGCCGACGTCCTGTTTTTCGAGCGCTTTCATCGAGAAGCTGACATCGGACGGAAGCTCGATCACCCCGGCGTCGTGAAAGTATTGCCCGCCGAAGACGATTCGCGTGTCTGCATGGTGATGGAGTGGGTTGATGGCCGGCCGCTCCGTGACCTCGTCGACGAAGAGAAGAAACTCTCCCCCGAGAGAGCCGGGCGCATCGCGCAACGAATCTGCGATGCGCTCGGCTACATCCACGAGCACGGTGTTGTTCACCGCGACCTCAAGCCGGACAACATCATGATCGACTCTGAGGATCGCATCAAACTGATCGACTTCGGAATCGCGCGCGATGCGGCAGCGCGCCGGCTGACGTTCGCCAAGCTGACGAAGAGCATGGGCACGCCCGATTACGTCTCGCCGGAGCAAGTGAAAGGCAAGCGCGGCGATGCGCGCAGCGACATCTACTCGATGGGCGTGATCTTCTACGAGATGCTGACGGGCGAAGTGCCGTTCCGCGGCCCGAATCCGCTGGTCGCGATGAACCAGAGACTCGTGGCCGATCAGCCTCCGGTTGGTGAAAACGACAGCGAGATTCCGGCGGCGTTTCGCGAAATCATCCGCCGCGCGATGGAACGCGAGCCTGACAAGCGCTACGCCTCGGCTCGCAGCTTCGCGCACGATCTCGAGCACCCCGAACAGATCGAAATCTCCCAGCCCCCGAGCGCCGCCATCGAGTTTCGGCCGCGTCAGTGCACGCCAAGGCTCACGCTGGCGTACCTTTCCCTCGCGCTGATTCCCGCCGCGATCTTCGGTCTGCTTCTCATCATCGCGAGCCACCAGTAGTCGACCGCTTCCACTACCAATTGCGCCGCGGACGGACCGAGCCGCATCAAAGTTGACACCCGCCTTGCGAGAGAGGATTATTCGTCCGCCTCGCGAGGGTCACAAACCGGCACATTCTGGTCGCGGAACGGAGATTCGAATCGATGGAGAGCAGCACGCAACGAAGACCGTTCTACGGCTGGAAACTGCTTTTCATTTTCTGGGCGGTCATCATCCTGAATTTCACGTTTCCCACGTTCGGCACGAGCGTCGTCAACACCTACATGGCCCGCGCGATGCACTTGAACCGCGAAAGGCTCGGCCTCGCATTTTCGGTTTTCAGTCTTATGGCCGGATTGCCGGGACCGCTTGTGGCGGAATCGATCAACCGGCTGGGGATTCGCGTGACGCTGGTGATCGGAACGCTGCTGACGTCCTGCGGTGCCTTCCTGATGGCGAGCTATGTGAAGTCGACGTTTCAGGCTCTGATCGTACTTGGGCTTATCGTCGGAGCGGGCGCGGCCATGGCGGGGACGATTGCGCCGCAAGTCGGCGCGGCGCGCTGGTTTCACAAGAAGCGCGGCCGCGCGATGGCGCTGGTGCTCACCGCGTCGGGACTCGGCGGATGCATCGCGGTGCCGACGCTGCAGGCGGTGATCGCGCGATTCGGCGGCAACTGGCGCGCGGCGTGGTGGTGCATGGCGTCGATGTCGCTGGTTGCGGCGCTAGTCGCCGCCGCGTTTGTGAAGGAGAGCCCCGCGCAGATGGGCCAGGTGCCGGACGGCGAAGATGCTGTCGATCCGCCGCCTTCGACTGCGTCGGCGAGATCGGCGAGCCCGCGTGGCGGAGTTTTCAAGACGACCGAGGACTGGACGCTCGGCGAAGCGCTGCGGTCGCCCACGCTTTGGCTGCTCGTGCCGACCTACATCGGATTCTTCATGGGATTTTTCATTTACGTCGCGCACGGCATTTCACATTTGATCGGACTCGGGCACCCGCCCGCGGAAGCGGCTCGATCGCTCGCGCTGATTTTCGGCTCTTCGCTGATCGGGCAAGTGGTGGTCGCAACGCTTGGAGACAGGATCGAGCCGCGATTCTTGTCGGCCGTCGCCGTTTGTCTATACGGCGGCGGGACGCTGCTGGCGATCCACGCGACCGACGTGACCACGATGTACGTCTACGCCATCCTGATGGGCAGCGGATTCGGCACCGCGTTTACGTGCCTGATGACGATTCAGAGCAATTATTACGGGCCGAAAGTCTACCCCGCGCTGCTGGGCATCACGATGCCGTTCGGCACAATTGTTGGCTCGATAGGGCCGGAACTCGCGGGGCGCTATTTCGATCGGTTCGGCACGTACGCGGGAGTTTTCGAGATCGTCGGCGCGCTGTGTTTTGCGAGCGCCGTGATGTATCTGCTTGCTGTTCCGCCTGTGCGCCACCGCGCGGCCACGAGCGTGAAGGCAGCCACCGAAACGACTTGATCAACGCTGAGCGTTCCAACGCGCAAAGAACTGAATCACGCGATTTTCGTATTCCTCGGGAGCGTGTCCAAGCGCCGACGCGTGCTCCGCTCCGTCCACGATCCACAAGTCCTTGGGGCCTGCCGCGGCGCGATAAATTTGTTCGGCGTGGCGGCAGGGAATCGTGCGGTCGCGCGTTCCACAGATCAGCAAGAGCGGGAAAGGGCGAGCCGCCACAGCTTTTTCCGGTGAAACCTCATTAGGGTCGAACCCACCTGCTTTTTCCAGCGCGGCCAGAGCCGTAATCGCAGCGGGCCGGAACAAAGTCATCCCAAGAAGTGGGCTTACGTGCAGACCGGCGTAGTCGTAACTGACCTTGCGGAGGTTGGCGAACGGGTCCTCTGCGACAACGCTCTCGATGCGCGGCTCGACCGCTGCTGATTGCAGCGCGATGGCGCCGCCCATCGAGACGCCGAGCGCGTCCAGATGCCGGACGTTTTCGGCGGAGTACAGTGCGTTTACGATCGCTACGGTGTCGTAACGCTCCTTCCATCCGTAAGTCACCATGTCGCCGCCGCTTTTGCCGTGCGCGCGAGAATCCATCATCACGACGCTGTAGCCGCGCCGCAGCAGAAACTGGGCGTGGCCGAGGACTCCCGTTCGATTGTCCGAAATGCCGTGAAAGAGCAGCACCCAATCGCCCGTCGGCGCCGGCGGCCGCACTTTCCATCCGCGCAATTCGGCGCCGTCAGGCGCGCGAACGACGAAGTCTTCCTTCGCTGCTCCGGTTCGGATGAACATCTGCTTTACTTGCTCAATCCGATCCGGATCGAGATTCATCGGATGGAGTATCCCGGGACCGACCAAGTGTCCGAGGAATCCGGCGGTCACTGGGGCGAGAAGAAGGACAGCAACTAAAGCATATCCAGCGCGGCGCATCGCAGCCTCTAACTCATGATACGAGGTCTCGAAGGGCTATGTTTCAGGGCTTGGCGCGGTCGCGCAGCATGTGTATCGGCTTGATGACGAGGTCCTTCGGCGCGTCTGCCTGATGATCGAGGATGGCAGTGAGTTCGCCTTCCTGCGCATTCAGAGGAGCAAATTTCCAGTCCATCCCATCGCGATACTGATCTTTTTCGAGGACGACGAAATAAAGCGCGCCGGATTTGAAGTGAACGTTCAGCAGCGGAGCATCGCCGTCGTTTTTGTGCGTGTAGTCGTTGAGGTTGCCGTCCTTGTCGACGCCGATATCGAAATTGTTCAGCGTGCCGCTCAGTTTGCCGTTTTCTTCCTTAAGGATGAGGATCGCGAAAACGTCGCCTTTGTAACTCGCCTTCCACGTACCGACGAATGCTTTCAAATCAGGCTGAGATTCGTCCGTCTGATTGCCTCCCTGGCGAGCGACAATCGGCGAGGCCAGTAGCGCGAGGCCGGCAAGTGCGAGAAGCACGCGACTGCCGAGCGACAAGGCTCGCACTCGGCGGAAGCCAGCCGATCGAACACAGCCCGCGAATCTCATGTGGCACTCCTTCGCTCGAACCCCGCAGCCAAGAAAAGGCGATTCTAGCACCGACGCGTGACGATGGAGGGCGAGCTAGGCCGCATGTCCCTGCCGCAGAAGCTCTTCGACGCGCGCGACGATCTCTCCGATGCGCACCGGGCGATAGAGTACTGTATCCACAGGAGGCAGCTTGACCGTTTGCGTTCTCGACGCAATCACGATCGCCGGGACGCGCTCTACGAGCTGCCGAATTGCAGCATCGCCCGTCATTTCGGGTGTTGCCTCCATCACGATAACTGCGGGTATTTGCCCGCTCGCAACGGCGCGGCCCGCGTCGTCCGCCGATTCCATGCCTAACGCATCGACGCCGCGTTCGCGAAGCTCGGCGCGGACCCCAGTGCGCAGCGTCCAATCGCGAGCGATCACGAACACGGTTGGCATCCCGGCCAGCGAGCATAGCATCGACCCATTGAGAGTTCGCCGCAACTGCCTGTGAATGCGTAGGCAAGCGCAGAAGCGCTCTGTTACAATTTTGTGATTTGCGGGGCGAGCCGCATGTCGAAATGCGGCCCATCATGGCCGAAAAGCGGAAACGCACACAGACGATCATTATTGTTGCGGCGGCAGTGGTCGCGGTCGTCGTTGCGGCGCGCATTTTCAGCCGGCAGGCGCCGCTCGTCCCGGTCGTGGACGTCACGCGCGAGGACCTCAACGTAAGCATCACCTCGAATGGCAAAGTCGAACCGATCAACGCGACCGTAGCGCACGCTGAATTTCCAACTTTCGTTGAAAGAGTGATGGCGACCGAAGGCCAGGAAGTGAGGCGCGGGCAGACGGTCCTCACGCTGGACGCGGCGGACACCCGCTCGCAGTTGGCGCAAGCGCGCGCTAGTCTGATCGCTGCGCAAAACGATCTCCGCAACGCGCGCCTCGGCGGAACACCCGAGCAGGTGGCGCAATTGCAGGGAGATTTGCAGGCGACGCGCGTGCAGGTCGCGAACCTCGAACGAAACGAGAAGGCGCTCGAAGATCTGGTCGCTCAGAAAGCGGCGACGCAGGACGAGCTCGCGCAAACGCAGGCGAGTCTCGCCAAGGCGCGCGCGAATCTGGAGGCGCTCGAAGCGAAGAAAAAGGACTTGGACCAGCGCGCATCGGAGACCGTCGAATCCGCCACGCTCCGCGTTAATCAGGCGCAGGAACTGGTCGATTCCCTAGCCGAAAAAGTCCGCTCTGCGACCGTGATCGCTCCCACGGACGGGACGCTGTACTCGTTGCCAGTTCACGCGGGCGACTACGTGAAAGTCGGCGACACGCTCGCGGAAATGGCCGATTTGCGCCACATCCGCGTCCGCGCGTTCGTGGACGAGCCCGACCTGGGCCTGCTGGAGCCAAAGCAGCAAGTCGAGATCACTTGGGACGCGAAGCCGGGACGCATGTGGACCGGCGAGACTGAGGAAGTGCCGAAGCAGGTAGTGGCGCGCGGACTGCGCAGCGTCGGCGAGGTACTTTGCTCGGTGGACAACA
>Ga0187779_10000135_pt1 | contig 55897 bp, 63 predicted proteins | sample 1015_Q2_SP10_10__FD_132435 | JGI IMG/M metagenome (GOLD analysis project Ga0187779, IMG submission 132435) | Tropical peat soil microbial communities from peatlands in Department of Meta, Colombia - 1015_Q2_SP10_10_MG | ecosystem: Environmental > Terrestrial > Soil > Wetlands > Peat | place...
ATCGCCGCGCTCAACTACGCCGCCCGCTTCAGCGGCAGCAGCGCGGCGACGACGCACAGCGCGCGCAATGCCGTCTACAGCTACGCCACCTTCGCCGGCGGGCTCGTGGTCTACGTCTTCTGGCTCGGGCTCGTGCTCGCGATCGCCGCCGGGCGCTGGGACCTGCTCGCGCTGCGGCGGCCGGAGTCGCTGCGACGCGCCGCCGGCCTCGCCTTCGCCGCCATCGTGGCGATCTACGCCGTCGAGGCGGTGGTCTCCGTCCTGCCGCTGCCCGAGAGCCCCGGAAAGGAGCAGGGCCTGACGCCGACGCACTGGGAGCCTTCGCACGCGGGTGCGTTCTACGCCAACCTCGTCCTGTTCGCGCTGGTCGCTCCGTTCGTCGAAGAGCTGACGTTCCGCGGCCTCGGCCAGTCCCTGCTCCGGTTCCTCGGGCGCTGGCCCTCGATCGTGCTCGCCGGACTCTCGTTCGGCCTCGCCCACGGGCTCGTCGAGGCGCTGCTCGTGCTCGTTCCGTTCGGAGTCGCGCTCGCCTGGGTGCGCGACCGCACGCGCAGCGTCTATCCCGGGATGGTCGTGCACGGCCTGTTCAACGCGATCGCGCTCATCGCAGCCGTCCTCAGCTGAAGGCATGCTTCCGGTCGTGCGCCGCCGGCCGCCCGTGCTGCTCTCCGTCGTCATCGCCCTCGCCGCCGCGCCACGCGCGCTCGGCGCAGCACCGGCGGTGACCGTGACGGCCGCGCCCGTAACCGGGCAGGCGCCTTTGACCGTGACGCTGACCGCCGCCGGCGACGCGGCGACGTACCACTGGGACCTGGGAGACGGAGCGACCGCCGCCGGCGCCGGCGTGCAGCACACGTATGCGGCCGGGCTCTGGACCGCGACCGTGACCGCGACCGCACCCGACGGCGAGACCGGGCAGGCGCACATCGTCGTCCATTCCGAGACGGTGACGCTCGCCGCCGTCTCGCCGGCCACGTACGGCCGCGTCACGCTCTTCACCGGCTCGCTGAGACCTGCCGTCACCGGCGCGCGCGTCTTCCTCGACAGCGGCGGGCACACGTTCGCCCACGGAACGACCGGCGCGGACGGCGGCTTTCGCATCCGCGCGCGTGCGGGAGCACCCGGCGCGGTGGTCGCGCACGCCGATCAGGCGGCATCGCCGCCGTTCATGCTCGCCGTGCGTCCCGCCGTGACGATCGGCTTCGCCGGTCGAGAAACGCTCGACGGGAAGCTGAGCGTCGTCGCCCGCATTCGCCCCGCCTCGGCGGGAACGCTGGCACTCACCGTCCGCCGCGCGGGCGGCATCGTGAAGACGCTGTCGGGCGACGACCTGGTCGTGCCCCTCGACACGCGCCTGCCCGGCAACGTCGTCGTCACCGCCGCCGCAAGGGCGGCGCCCGGCTGGACGCCCGCGCGCACCACGGCGAGCACGACCGTTGCGTACCCACAGCTCGCCGAGGGAGCGAACGGCTCCTCGGTGGGCGCGTTGCGCGCGCGGCTTGCCGCGCTCGGCTACGAGGTTCCGCCGGCGAGCACCTCCTTCGACTCTTCCCTGCTCGACGCGGTCTACGCCTTCCAGAAGGTGCAGGGCCTGCCGAGGACGGGAATCGTCAGCGCCGCCGTCTGGGCCAGGCTCGACCATCCCTTCGAGCCGCGGCCCCGCTATCCGGGACCGGCCGCGCACATCGAGGTCGACAAGACGCGCCAGGTCCTCTACATCGTGCGCGGCGGTCGCATCAGGACGATCGTGCCGGTCTCGACCGCCGGCGTCCCGGGCGACTACACGCCGACGGGCCGGTTCGCCATCTACCGCAAGGTCGTCGGCTTCGACCCGAGCCCGCTCGGAACGCTGTACGACCCCATGTACTTCACGGGCGGGTACGCGATCCACGGCAATCCGTCCGTGCCCCCGTATCCGGCAAGCCACGGCTGCATCCGCGTGCCGATGTGGATCGCCCCGCTGCTCTACACGACGAACGACTACGGCGAGACGGTGTACGTCTACTGAAGAGCGACGACGACCAGCGGATCCGGCAGCTGCGCGAGCAGGTCTCCGACAACGACCGCGCGCTCATCGAGGCGATGAACCGCCGCCTCGAGCTCGTCGCGAAGATGTGGAGCTACAAGCGGTCGCGGGGTGTCGACGTACTCGACCCCGAGCGTGAGGAGTGGATGCTCAGATACCTGGCGCGGGCCAACCGCGGGCCGCTGTCGCAGGAGGGATTGGAGGAGCTGTTCAGCACCGTGCTCGCATTGACGAAACGCGAGCTCTCCGGCGGTAGCTAGTCCTCCTCTTCTTCCTCCTCGTCCTCGCCGTCCTCCTCGATCTCCTCGTCTCCGTCCTCGACCGCGAACTGGTCGGGCGTGACGTCCTCGAGGAAGTGCTTGAACTTCGCGACCTCCTCCTCGAGCTGCTCCTCGGTCACCTCGTCGCCCTCGAACTCGATCGCCGACTCCTCGATCACGCGATCGGCGGCGAAGATCGGCGCCTCGGCGCGAATCGCGAGCGCGATCGCATCCGACGGCCGCGAGTCGACCTCGATCTCGTTGCCGTTCTGCGCCACCGTGATCTGCGCGTAGAACGTGTTCTCCCGGAGCTCTGTGACGGTGATGCGGACGACCTGCGCACCGAGCTGCTCGAGCATGTCGCTGAGCAGGTCGTGCGTCATGGGTCGCGGCGGAGCCTGGCTCTGGAGCTTCATCAGGATCGCGGCCGCTTCCGGATGGCCGATCCAGATGGGCAGGAACTTGTTCCCGTCGGCGGTCTTCAGCAGAACGATCGGCTGCTTGCCGACCAAGTCGAAGCTCACGCCGTAGATGAGCATTTCGTACATCCCCGACCTCGAGGCGAATATAGCTCAGGCTGCGGGATCCAACCGCGGCGGATCCGGCGACGCCTCTTCCAGCTCGTCGAAGGCGACGGTGAGGTGTTCGCCCGTGTCCGGATCCTCGACCTCCGCGCGCCGGTCGGGCACGCTCATCGGGTCGATGCCCAACAGGGTGAGGGCACGCCCGCGATAGATGACCGGATCGCCGATTCGCATGAGCCGCAGTACAGGAAGAACGCCATTCACTCCATCGGCGGCCGGCCCGGCGTCCGCCATCCCTGGAACAAGGTGACTCGTTCGGGAGCGGACGACGGCCGGGTGCCGGCTGGCTACAATGCGCGACCGCGCGGGCGATTAGCTCAGTTGGTTAGAGCGCCGCTCTGATAAGGCGGAGGTCCCTGGTTCGAATCCAGGATCGCCCACCTCCCCGGGCCCCGTGCGGGCCTCTCTCAACTCAGCAGCAACCCGGCCATCCGCCGCCGCGCCACCCAGATGCCCACCGCGCCGAGCGCGACGAGGTAGCCCACATCGATCAGGTTCGTGGCGCCGACCGAGCCGAGCGTCAGCGAGCGAATCAGCACGATCGCGTGGTAGAGCGGCGAGAAGCGGACGATCCACTGGATCGCGCCGGGGTAGACCGAGAGCGGATAGAACGTCGCGCTGAAGAGGAACATCGGCAGCTGCACGAGCTGCACCATGTCGAAGTCCTGCCAGCTGCGGATGAACGTCGAGGCGCCGATGCCCAGGCCGGCGAAGCCGAAGCCGACGACAACGGCGGCCGGCAGCGCGAGCAGCCCCCACCAGGAGTGGACGAGCCCGAGCGCGAGCGCGGTGACGACGAAGCCCGCCGCATAGAGCAGACCGCGAAACTGCGCCCACGACGTCTCGCCCAGCGCGACGTCGGTCGGGCCGACGGGCGTCGCGAGCATCGCGTCGTACACCTTGCCGTAGCGCAGCTTCCAGAACACGTTCGTCGTCGCGTCGTACACGGCGCCGTTCATCGCCGACGACGCGAGCAGTGCCGGTGCGATGAAGCTCGCGTATGAGACGCCCTGCACACGGCCGATGAAATGGCCGAGGCCGAGGCCGAGCGAGAACAGATAGAACAACGGCTCGAAGAACCCTGTGAAGATGATCACCCAGCTGCGCCGGTAGACCATCAGGTTCCGCTCGAAGAGCAGATGTGCGCGCGTGCCTGCGAGTGCGCTCATCGCACGAGCGTCCTCGTGAACGACCGCAGCGCGAGCACGACTCCGATCGCGGCGAAGACGAGCAAATACGCGACGTGCACGAGCGACGTGCCGAGAGTCGCCGTGCCGAGCGTCAGATGCCGGGCCAGGTCGACGCCGTGCCACAGGGGCGTCGCGTACGCGAAGTAGCGCAGGGCGAGCGGGAGCCGCGTCAACGGAAAGAACGTCCCCGAGAAGAGGAAGAGCGGCATGATCCCGAAGCGGAAGAGCGAGCTGAGGACGTTGTCCTTCGGCGCCCACGCCGCGATCGCCGCGATCGGGGCGCTGAACGCCGCTCCGATGAGGATGGAGAGTGGCAGCACGAGCACGGCCAGCGGGGAATGCAGCGTCCCGAAGGCGGCGAGAACAGCGAGGTAGACGGCGCAGGCGACCGCCACGCGCGACATCACGTAGAGCATGTGCCCGGTCATGACGTCGCGCACGCGCAGCGGCGTGGCGAGCATCGCCTGGTATTGCCGTGTCCAGCGGATCGCGGCCATCACGGGCCAGCTGCTCTCGAACGCCGCCACCTGCATCGCGACGGCGGCGAGCATGCCGGGCGCGACGTACGCGACGTACGAGACGCCGAGCGGATGGCTGCCCTTGTTCACGAGCCTGCCGAGCCCCACGCCGAGCGCGGTGAGATAGAGCACAGGGTTGAGAAGAGTCGACACGACGCTGCCGCGCCAGACGCGCCGGTAGGACACGACCCAGTACTCGTACGCGCGCAGCGGGAATCGGAGTTGCCCGGTGCCGGGCACCAGGTCTTCAGCCCTTGCCTCCGTCACGTCAACCCCGGGTGCCCGGTGTCCATCGCATTTCAGTCGACGAGCGTGCGGCCCGTGAGCCGCAGAAAGACATCCTCGAGCGTGCTCCGGCGGACGAGCACCGACTGCGGGTGCAGGCGCTCGTGTGCGACCGGCACGAGCAAGTCGCCGTCCTCGGTGTAGAGCAGGATCCGGTCGGGCAGCACCTCGACGCGGGAGACGTGGCCGTCGAACGCGTCCGGCTGGATCGCGGGCGCCTCGCCGTTGAACCGCAGCTCGACCACCTCGCGGGACGACAGCCGCCGGATCAGCTCCAGCGGCGAGCCCTCCTCGGCGATCCTGCCGCCGTCCATGATCACGAGGCGGTCGCAGAGCTGCTCCGCCTCGTCCATGTAGTGGGTCGTCAGCACGAGCGTCACGCCCTGCTGCTTGAGGCGGAACAGCCTGTCCCAGACCGCGTGCCGTGCCTGAGGGTCGAGGCCGGTCGTCGGCTCGTCCAGCAGCATCAGCTCCGGCCCGTTCACGAGCGAGCGCGCGATCGTCAGGCGCCGCTTCATCCCACCCGACAGGGGCTCGACCGGATCGTTCGCGCGCTCGGACAGCTGCACGAACTCGAGCAGCTCGTCCGCGCGGCCGCGCAGCTCCTTTCGCGAGAGTCCGAAGTAGCGGCCGTAGATGATCACGTTCTCGCGGACGGTCAGCTCGTTGTCGAGCGTATCGAGCTGCGGAACGACCCCGAGCCGCGAGCGGATCTGCGGCCCGTTACGCGCCGGGTCGAGGCCGAACACCGTCAACGTGCCGGCCGTCACCGGCGAAACGCAGCCGAGCATCCGCATCGTCGAGCTCTTGCCGGCGCCGTTCGGTCCGAGGAAGCCGAAGGCCTCGCCCGACCGGACGTCGAAATCGATCCCGTCGACGGCCGTCAGCGTGCCGAATGTCTTGACGAGACCGCGGGCATGGATCAGCGCAGCGTCTGCGCTCACGCCCCCGAGGCTACACGCGGGCGGCGGCCTGCTCGAGCGCCTCCGCAAGCGCTTCGAGCTCGTGCTCGTCCTCGAAGAAGAGCTCGACGCGGCCGGTACCGACACGGGCGTGGAACCCGGTCAGATGCTCGAGCGCCGCGCGCACGCGTGCTGCGAGCTCAGGGTCGACCGGCGCCGCGCGGACACGCGGCTTCTGGCGTGCTCCGGCCCACTTCGCCCGCTGCTCGGCCACGCGCACCGACAGGCCTTTCTGCACGATCTCACGCGCCAGGCGGCGGCGGCCCTCGTGATCCGGCACGGCCAGGACAGCGCGGGCATGACCCTCGCTGAGCTGACCGCGCTCGACCATGCCGAGCACGTCGTCCGGCAGCTCGAGCAAGCGGATCCGGTTGGAGACGGACGGTTTCGACCGGCCCACGCGCTCCGCCACCTCGCCGAGCGAGAGCGCGAACTCGTCGATCAGCAGGGCATAGGCACGCGCTTCCTCGACCGGGGTGAGCTGCTCCCGCGCGACGTTCTCGACGAGGCCGAGCAGCAGCGAGTCGCGGTCGTCGGACTCGCGAACGACGGCGGGCACCGTCTCCCTGCCGGCTTCGCGCGCCGCGCGCCAGCGCCGCTCGCCGGCGACGATCTCGTAGCCGCCCGCGTCGCGCGGACGGACGAGCAGCGGCTGGATGACGCCCTGGGCTCGAATCGACTCCGCCAGCCCCGAGCCCGCCTCGCCGTCGAAGCGCTTGCGCGGCTGTCGCGGGTTCGGATGCAGCACGTCGACCGGCAGCTCGAGCAGCTCGGTCGCGGCCGGGTCCATCCCGCCCACGAGCAGCTCCAGGCCCCGGCCGAGCCCCCGTCTAGGCGCGCTCGACAAGCTCCATCGCCACCTTCCAGTACGCGTCCGCTCCGGGAGAGCGACGGTCGTAGGCGATCGCCGGAAGACCGTGGCTCGGCGCCTCCGCGAGACGCACCGAGCGTGGTACCGACGTCCTGAACACGAGCGAACCGAAATGGCGACGCACCTCGACCTCGACGTCGTGCGCAAGACGGGTGCGCACATCCACCATCGTCAGGAGCACGCCGCCGACGCCGAGACGCGGGTTGAGCCGACGCCGGATCAGCTCGATCGACTGCAGCAGCTGCGTGAGGCCCTCGAGGGCGTAGTACTCGGCCTGCACCGGCACGAGCACCCGATCGGCAGCGGCCAGCGCGTTCACGGTCAGCGGGCCGAGCGAGGGCGGACAGTCGAGAAAGACGAAGTCGTACTGCGAGGCTCCCGACGCCAGAGCCTGGGCGAGATACCGCTCGCCGTCGTCGCGGCGGGCCAGCTCGACCACCGCGCCGGCGAGATCGGGCTTCGAGGGGACGAGGTCGAGGTTCGCGAACGCCGTGTGCATCGTCAGCTCCGCGAGCGGCGCCCCGTCGAGCAGGTCGTAGCTCGAGTGGCCGTTCGCGCGCATGCCGAGACCGGAGGTGGCGTTCGCCTGCGGGTCGAGGTCGACCACGAGCGCCCGCTCACCGGCCTCTGCGAGGCAGGCGGCGAGGTTGATCGCGGTCGTCGTCTTGCCGACGCCGCCCTTCTGGTTGGCGATCGCGTAGATCCGGGCCACGCCGCCATTGTCGCGGCGGGCCCGGATGTTCTGCGGGACCACCGGTGGAAGCTCGCCTCGGGGGCCGGCGTCCCTCAGGCGAGGGGTCGCTTCTTCGCCATGCCGGCCCGGCGCGGAAACCCCGGCGGCGTCGGGGCGAGCTTCGGCACGACGACGAGGCCCTCGCGCCGTTCGGGTGCACCGCCGCCGACCTGCTGCGCGACGCGCTTGAGCCGGTCGAGGTCGGCGGTCGGCCCGAGCCAGAGGACGACCGCTCCGCCGACCCGCACCAGCGGCAGGCACCACTCGGTCGCGACAGGCGGGGATGCGAGCGCCTTGGCCAGCGCAACGCCGAACGCCTCCGTCTCCTGCTCTTCGGCGCGGCCTCGGACGACCCGTGCGTTCGCAGGCGCCCACCGCTCGAGGAACTCGCACTTGCGGCGCTCGGCCTCGAGCAGCGTCACGTCGCGGTCGGGCAGGGCGAGCGCGAGCGGAATGCCCGGCGATCCTCCCCCCGAACCGACATCCACGATCGGGCCGGCGAGCCCGCGCACGAGCTCGACCGCGCGCAGCGCATCGTCGACCAGCATCGCCCGAGCCGCCGCCGGGTCGCGCAGCCCCGTGAGCCCGGGCGTGGCGAGAACGGCGGCCAGCCAGTCAGTCAGCAGGGAGGACGACGACGTACCGATTCGGCTCCGCTCCCTCCGACGCGGTCTGCACACCTTCGAACTCCTTGAGCTTCAGGTGGACGACCTTCCGCTCCACCGCCGTCATCGGCTCGAGCTCCACGGGCTCGCCGGTCGCCTCCACCTGGTGCGCAGTCCGCACCGCGATCGCCTCGAGCGTCGCACGGCGGCGGTCCCGGTAGCCGGCGGCATCGACGACCACCTCCTTGCGCTCGTCACCGTAGGCGCGATGCGAGATCGCGTTCAGCAGGTACTGCACCGCATCGATCGTCTGGCCGTGACGGCCGATCAGCAGCCCCACGTCGGCGCCGACGCAGGTCAGCGTGACGGTTGCGTCGTCCTCGCGCACGTCGACGTGGCCGTCCACACCGAGCACGTTGACGATTCTCGTGACGAGACCGTGCAGGTCGGCGGCGGGCTCGCTCGCGTCGAGTGTGAACGGCACGATCGCGGTCGCGGGGACGCTCGCGACCACGCGGGCGGGCGTATAGCCGACTCCGAGCAGCCCGCGCTCGCCCTCGGAGACGACCTCGAATCGCACCGCCGACTTGTCGAGGCCCGGGTGCCGCTGCTCGAGCTCGCGCAGCGCCGCCCACTTCGCCTCGCCCACGGTCTCGCCGGTCGCCTCGACCGTGATCGGAGGCTCTCCCTTCGTCTCGTCGCTCAGCGCCTGCCGGCCTTCTTCTTGCGCCGCACCCTGCGCGGCGGCTGGTTGCGCGTCGGCTGCGCCGGCGGCCTTCCCGACGGCTCGGGCTTTGCGCCGTTGCCCCCGCCGTCCCCCTCGTCCTGGGGAGGCGTACGGGAGGTGCGCTTCTCGGGTGCAGCCGGTCTCGGCATGAGACGTCGCGTGATCAGGCCCTGTCCCACGGTCCACAGGTTCGTCGTCACCCAGTAGAGGACAAGACCGGCCGGGAACCTCGCGATGAAGAACACGAAGACGACCGGCATGACCATCAGCAGCGTGCGCTGCATCTTGTCGGCCGACGCCGACATGTAATACGACGACGCAAGCTGGCTCACGACGTAGACGACGAGGAGCACGTAGCCGCCCCAGTGCGTCGTCGTGTGGGACGCGATCGACGGAATGAAGTGCAGAAACGAGAGGTTGCCGCTCGGCGGATGCTTCGCGAAGTGCTTCAACGAGTAGTAGAGCCCGAGGAACACCGGCAGCTGCGCGAGCATCGGCAGGCAGGACGCGGCCGGGTTGATGTTGTTCTCGCGGTAGAACTTCATCAACTCCTGGTTCTGCTTCTGCTTGTCCGCCTTGTACTTCTTCTGGATCTCCTTCATCTGCGGCGCGAACCGCTGCAGGTTCTGCATCGAGTGGATCTGCCGCACGGTGAGCGGCACGAGCAGGATCCGGACGATCACCGTCAGTGCGACGATCGACCACGCCCACGGCAGGCCGATGGTGGAATGGAGCCAGTCGAGGACGTGCCGCGCCACATGCTCGAGCGGCGTGAGCGGATTCGAGGCGATGACGAGCGAGAGGTGGCTCATCGGACCGGGTCGTATCCTCCGCGGCTCCACGGGTTGCAGCGCAGAAGCCGCCAACCGGCCATGGCGCTGCCGCGGAGGAGCCCGTGTGCCTTCAGCGCCTGCACGGCGTACTCCGAGCAGGACGGGTGATACTTGCATGTCGTCGGGAACAGCGCCCCGAACGTTGCCCGGTAGACCCACACGAGCCCGATGCCGATATACGCGGGCGCACGCAGGACGACGTTCACGCGGCCGCTTTCGTCATCGACAGCACCTCGTCGACACGCTCGCCGAGCCATTCGAAGCCGTGTGCCGCCACCGCTTCGGGCAGGCCGGCGCGCACGATCAGCACGTAATCGTGACCCTCGGGGACCCGCTCGAGCCGCTCGTGCCAGACGTCGCGGAGCTGTCGCTTGATCCTGTTCCGCTCGACCGCACCGCCGACCGACTTCGGCACCGAGAAACCGAAGCGGGGCGCCGCCGGTTCATCCTGCGGGAACCAGTAGAGGACGAGAAAGCGCGAAGAGACCGATCGCCCCTGCCGGTAGACGGCGTCGAAGTCCCGCGAACGGGACAGACGGTTGGCGCGCTTCACGGAGAAAGCCTAGATATCTCAGGCGGAGAGCCGCGCGCGGCCCTTCGTACGCCGCCGCTTGAGGATCAACCGCCCGGCACGCGTCGACATGCGCGCGCGGAATCCGTGCTTGCGCTTGCGTCGCCGGACGTTGGGCTGATAGGTGCGCTTCATGGTTGCGGGGCGGTCGGAGCAGAGAAATTCCCCCGTGCGGGGGCGACGAGCGGCCAGTATAGACGACGCTCGTCCACCGTCTTCTCCACAGGCGCAGAGGGCGCAACAAAGCCTTAACAAGAGTTTCCCCCATGGTTCTCCACAGTTGTGGAGGGAAAGATCATGCGTGATAAATCCCTGCAAATCTGGGGATTTTGAGTCTCTTTAGCGGGTTGCTATGCTCGCCATCCGGGTGAGCGAGGGAGGAGCTGGCGGCGGGGTGGCGGACCAGATCGAGCTGACTGCAGACGGCCTGTGGAGCGAGGTTTCCGGTCGGCTCAGGGGGGCGCTCAACAACACGACATACGGGACCTGGTTTCGTGAGACCAGCGGCCTCGAGCTCTCGGCCGATCGCTTCGTCCTCGGTGTTCCGAACGACTTCACCCGCGACTGGATCGAGGGCCACTTTCTCGGTCTGATCGGCGCCGCGATTCGCGACGTCACCGGCGCGGAACGACCGATCGAGCTGAGACTCGTCGACATCGGGACGGTCCAGGACGAATCGGTGGAGCCGGCCGTGGTACCCGTGGTCACCGCGCCGATGCAGCACCGGCCCGAGAGTGGCGGCTTCAACTCCAAGTACACCTTCGACTCCTTCGTCATCGGCTCCTCGAACCGGTTTGCACATGCGGCGGCGCTCGCGGTCGCGGAAGCGCCCGCCCAGGCGTACAACCCGCTCTTCATCTACGGCGGCACGGGTCTCGGCAAGACGCACCTCCTGCAGGCGATCGCGCAGTACGTCAGCGAGCATTCCGCGGATCTGAGCGTCCGCTACGTGACGAGCGAGACCTTCATGAACGACTTCATCAACTCGCTTCGCGACAAGCGCATCGAGGGCTTCAAGCAGCGCTACCGGACATACGACGTCCTCCTGATCGACGACGTGCAGTTCTTCGAGCACAAGGAGCGGATCCAGGAGGAGTTCTTCCACACCTTCAACTCCCTCTACGAGGCCGGCTCGCAGATCGTCATGTCGAGCGATCGACCGCCTCGCGACATCGCGACGCTCGAGGAGCGCCTGCGCAGCCGCTTCGAGTGGGGGCTGATCACCGACATCCAGCCGCCGGATCTGGAGACGCGCATCGCGATTCTCCGCAAGAAGGTGAAGACCGACGGCATCCACATCCCGGATCCGCAGGTGCTGACGTTCATCGCCGGCCGCGTCTCGAGCAACATCCGCGAGCTCGAGGGTGCCCTCACCCGGGTGGTTGCATTCTCCTCGCTGACCGCCCGTGCCATGTCGGTCGAGCTGGCGCAGGACGTCCTCAAGGACGTCTTTCCGCAGGGCGAGGCCGCGGAGGTGTCGATCAAGCGGATCCAGGATCTCGTCGCCGAGCGTTTCAGCCTCTCCCTCGAGGAGCTCTGCGGCGACAAGCGCTCGCAGAGCATCGTGTACCCGCGCCAGGTGGCGATGTACCTCTCGCGTGAGCTCACGGACTCCTCTCTCCCCAAGATCGGCAAGGAGTTCGGCGGTCGCGACCACACGACGGTGATCCACGCCAACGCGAAGATCGCCCGTCTGATCCGTGAGGACAGGTCTGTGTACAACCTCGTGCAGGAGCTCACCGCACAGGTGAAGCAGGTCCGCTAGCGCAATGGTCCTGTCGAGAACAGCCTTCTCTGCACATGGACCGTCCAGGGCAGGCTTGGCTCAACCAGGCGCCCGGGCGCCGTCTTCCCCGTCGTCCACACTCCCTACTACTGCTACAAGGATTTACTAGATGATTGAAGCTGACATCGTGGTGGGCACGGGCCTGAGGATTACGTGTGCCAAGGACGAGCTCGTCCAGAGCCTCGGGGTCGTGGCGCGCGCCGTCTCCACACGCACGTCCGTGCAGATCCTGTCGGGGATCCTCATCGAGGCGCAGGGCGACGAGCTTCGTCTGGCGGCGACGGACATGGAGATCTCGCTGCGCGCGAGCGCGGCGGCGCAGATCGAAGGCGACGGTGTCGTCGTCCTGCCGGGCAAGACACTCGCGGACATCGCCCGCCTGCTGCCGGCAGACGAGGTGACCATCGAGCACCGTCCGGCGGAGCCGGTGGTGCACGTGACCTCCGGCAGTGCGAGCTACACGCTGAACACGTACAACCCCGAGGACTTTCCGCGGCTCCCGGAGCTCGGTGCGGTGCCGACGTTCAGCGTCGAGCGCGAGTCGCTGCTCGAGACCATCGGCCGTGTCGCCCGCGCCTCCTCGCGTGACGAGTCTCGGCCCGTGCTGACCGGAATCCTCGTGCACTTCGAGGGCAGCAAGCTCGTGATGGCGGCCACGGACTCGTACCGGCTGGCGGTGAAGGAGACGGTGCTGGAGAGCACGCCGCCGGATCTCGAGGCGATCGTCCCCAGCCGCGCGCTGCAGGAGCTGGCGCGCATCGCCACGTCGGGGGACGAGATCGAGATCGGCGTGCACGAGAACCAGGTGCTCTTCTCCACCTCCGGTGTCTGGTTGACGACCCGCCGCATCGACGGGCAGTTCCCCAACTACCGACAGCTGCTGCCCGAGGCGTTCGAGCACGAGTTGACGCTTCCGCGCGGCGAGCTGCTCGACGTCGTCCGGCGCGCCTCGGTGATGATCCAGCGGGCGACGCCCCTCCAGGTGCGACTGGCGGAAGGCGAGCTGACGGTGATCGCCCGTACCCAGGACGTCGGCGAGTCACGCGAGTCCATGCCGGCCGCATTCACCGGCGACCCGCTCGAGATCGGCTTCAACGCGGACTTCCTTCGTGACGGGCTCGAGTCGATCGAAGGCGACGACGTGCGGGTAAAGCTGATCAGCCCGCTGCGGCCCGCGGTGCTCCAGGGCGACGGTGACGACTTCACGTATCTCGTCATGCCGATCCGGCTACCGGGCTGAGGCGCCGGGGCTGATCGTCGGCAGCGTCTCGCTGCGCAACTTCCGATCGTACGAGCGGCTCGAGCTGGAGTTGCAGCCCGGGCTGGTGCTCGCCGTCGGGCCGAACGGCGTCGGGAAGACGAACCTGCTCGAGTCGCTGCATGTCGGTACGCAGGGCTTCTCGCCGCGCACCCGCAACGATGCGGAGCTGATCCGCTTCGGCGAGGCGAGTGGACTGATCAGAGCCGGAGGCCGACGGGACGGCGTTCCGTTGGAGATCGAGGTTGTTCTCGCACGTGGCGCCGGGAAGCGGGCGAAGCTCAACGGCGCCGTGCTGCGATCGGCAGAGCAATTGCGCGGCGAGACGGCGACGCTCGTGTTCACACCCGACCGGCTCGCGATCGTAAAGGGTGCTCCCGCCGTCCGTCGCGCCTACTTCGACCGTACGCTCGGCCGACTCTCCCCGGCACGGGCGTATCTGCCGGCCGAATACGGCGCCGTCGTCGCTCAACGCAATGCAGCGCTGCGCCGTGTCGCAGCGGGCATCTCCTCGCGTGCGGCGCTCGAGCCGTGGACCGAGCAGGCTGCGGAGCTCGGAGCGGAGCTCGTCGCCGCGCGGCGCGAGGTGCTGCTGCTGCTGGGTCCTTCCTTCGCCGAGCGGGCCGGCGAGCTCGGGCTCGACGGCGCGGAGCTGCGCTATGACGGAACGCCGCCGAGCGCGGCCGCGCTCACCGAGCGACTCGACCGGGACCTGGAACGCGGCACGACCGGCCTCGGTCCGCACCTCGACGAGATCGCCATCGTATGCGCGACACGAGAGCTGCGCAGCTTCGGCTCGCAGGGAGAGCAACGCCTGGCCGTGCTCGCGCTGCTGCTCGCCGAGGCGGAGGCGATCGCCGACCGCCGCGGCGTTCCTCCGCTGCTCCTCCTCGACGACGTGCTCTCGGAGCTCGACCCGGCTCGCAGGAGGATCCTCGCCGGACGCGTGGGCCAGGCGGGCCAGGCGCTCGTCACGGCAACCGACGCGGCGATGCTGCCGGCCGCGCCCGACCAGCTGCTCGAGGTCTCACCCGGCGCGGTCCGGCAGGCTCTCTGACGTGGACCCGCTCGGCGACGAGGTGAAGCGAGAGCTGCGCAGCCTCGGTCCGCAGGCCGAGATCGCCGCCGTAGCCGCCGCATGGCCGGCGGCGGTCGGGCCGGAGATCGCGCGCAACGCGTGGCCTTCCCGGTTCCTCCGCGACGGAACGCTCGTCGTGCACACCCGCGACGCCGTATGGGCCTTCGAGCTGACGCAGCGCTCGGCCGAGATCGCCGGGCGACTGCCGGCCGTGCCGGCGCTGAAGTTCACCCCCGGCCCGTTCGCCGAGCCCGCCGCGGAGCCGTCCGGGGACGAGCCTCCGCGGGCCCTCGAGGCGACGCCGGAGCAGGCCCGCGACGCCGCCCGCTGGGCGGCCGCGATCGAGGACGACGAGCTGCGCGACCTCGTCGCGCGGGCCGCCCGGGCGAGCCTCGCACGGGCAGCGGCCGACCGCCCGTTCTGATACACTTCCCTTCGCCCGCAAATGCGGAATTTGCAGGGCTTTTTTCATGGCCAAGACGACCTATACCGCCAAGGACATCACCGTTCTGGAGGGGCTCGAGCCGGTCCGGCTCCGGCCGGGCATGTACATCGGCTCGACCGGCCTCCGGGGCCTCCACCACCTCCTGTACGAGGCCGTCGACAACTCGGTCGACGAAGCTCTCGCGGGTCGCAACGACCGCATCGAGGTGACCCTCCATCCGGACCATTCGATCACCGTCCAGGACTGGGGCTCCGGCATACCGGTCGACGTGATGAAGGAGCAGGGGCTCCCTGCGCTGACGGTCGTCCTCACGAAGCTCCATGCCGGCGGCAAGTTCGGCGGCGAGGGCTACAAGGTCTCCGGCGGCCTGCACGGCGTCGGGATCTCCGTCGTGAACGCACTGTCGGAGCGGTTCGTCGCCGAGGTGCGCCGCGACGGGAAGATCCACCGCCAGGAGTTCAGCCGCGGCGACCCGCTCGGCGAGATGGAGGTCGTCGGGCCGATGGAAGACGACCGGACGGGCACGCTGGTCAGCTTCCTGCCGGACTCCGAGATCTTCGAGGAGCTCGACGTCGACGCCGGCACCGTCACGCAGCGCCTCCGCGAGACTGCCTTCCTCACGCGCGGGCTCCACATCAAGCTGATCGACGAGCGCGCCGACGGGAAGACCGTCGAGTTCCACTACGAGGGCGGCATCCGCGACTTCGTCGCGCACATCAACGAGGCGAAGGACCCGATCCACAAGCGGCTCGTCTACTTCGAGGGTGAGAGCGACCAGGGCTCGCTCGAGGTGGCGATGCAGTGGAACGGCTCCTATCAGGAGTCCGTCTTCACCTTCGCCAACAACATCAACACCGTCGAGGGCGGCTCACATCTCTCGGGCTTCCGCAGCGCCCTGACGAGCACGCTCAACAAGAAGGCGCTGGACCTGAAGCTGTTGAAGAAGGACGAGAGCCTCGACGGCGAAGACGTGCGGGAGGGCCTCGCGGCGGTGGTCTCGGTCAAGCTCCGCAACCCGCAGTTCGAAGGGCAGACGAAGACGAAGCTCGGCAACCCCGGGATCGAGGGCCTCGTCAAGCAGACGGTCAACTCGCAGTTCGCGATCTTCCTCGAGGAGAACCCGCAGGACGCGCGCGCGATCTGCAACAAGGCGATCCAGGCGATGCGTGCGCGGTTGGCGGCCCGCAAGGCACGCGAACTGACGCGGCGCAAGTCGGCGCTCGACGGCTCGTCGCTGCCGGGCAAGCTCGCGGACTGCTCGATCCGCGACCCCGAGTCGGCCGAGCTCTTCATCGTCGAGGGCGACTCCGCCGGCGGGTCTGCGAAGCAGGGGCGTGACCGCACGTACCAGGCGATCCTGCCGCTGCGCGGGAAGATCATCAACAGCGAGAAGAACCGCATCAACAAGGTTCTCTCGAACAACGAGGTGCAGGCGATGATCACGGCGATCGGCACCGGCATCGGCGACGAGTTCGACATCACCGGGCTCCGCTACCACCGCATCATCGTCATGACCGACGCCGACGTCGACGGCTCCCACATCCGCACCCTCGTGCTGACGTTTCTCTACCGGCACATGAAGGAGCTGTTCGAGCGCGGCCACGTGTACATCGCGGTGCCACCGCTCTACAAGGTCAAGCTCGGAAACCAGGAGTTCTACTTCGAGAAGGACTCGCAGCTCGAGGACCTGCTCGTACGCGAGCGCTTCGAAGAGCTCGAGGTGACCGACCGGGGCGAGAAGCAGGTGAAGCTCACCGAGGCGCGCTGGAAGAAGTTCACGAGTGCGCTCGCCGAGTTCGAGGGCTGGTCGGCGCGCCTCCGTGCGGACTTCGGACACCACGCCGCCGACCTTGTGATCTCGCACCGCTTCGTCGAGCTCGAGGCGTTCACGCCCGCTGACGTGGAGAAGACGCTGAAGAAGCTGCCGTCGAACGGCTACACGCTGTCCGTGCTCGAGCGGGACGAGAAGGGGCTGCGCGTGAAGGTCGTCGAGGAGTCGACCTCTGCGGCGCAGACGGTGGCGCTGTCGGCCGATCTGCTCGCGTCGCCGATCTATGTCCATCTGCGCAAGGCGTACGCGAGGCTCGTCGAGGTGGTCGGGCCGCCGCCGTTCACGCTCGTTCTCGGCAAGAAGAACGCCGAGGCGCACACGTTCTCCGAGCTGCGAACCGATGCGCTGGATCTGGCGAAGGAGGTGGGGATCCAGCTCTCGCGCTTCAAGGGTCTCGGCGAGATGAACGACACACAGCTGTGGGAGACGACGATGGATCCCGCGAAGCGCCTGCTCGTCCGCGTGGACGTCGAGGATGCGCACGCGGCCGACCAGCTGTTCTCGATGCTGATGGGCGACCAGGTGGAGCCCAGGCGGGTCTTCATCGAGGAGAACGCCAAGGACGTGAAGTTCCTGGACGTCTGATGTCGCCCGAGCTCTATCAACCCTCTATGGACTCTTGCCTTTCTAGACCCGACGCGGGGGAGATGCCGTGTCAGAGGTAGAGACGGGAGCGCTGGGTCCGGGACGGATCGAGCCGCGCGAGCTCGAGCAGGAGATGCGGTCGAGCTTCCTCGACTACGCGATGAGCGTGATCGTGTCGCGTGCGCTGCCGGACGTGCGCGACGGCTTGAAGCCCGTGCACCGCCGCGTGCTGTACGGCATGCACGAAGCGGGACTCCTACCCAACCGTCCCTACAAGAAGTCGGCGACGACGGTCGGCAACGTCATGGGCCGTTACCACCCGCACGGCGATCAGGCGATCTACGACACGCTCGTGCGGATGGCGCAGCCGTTCTCGCTGCGCTACCCGCTCGTCGACGGTCAGGGCAACTTCGGCTCGATCGACGACGACCCGCCGGCTGCGCAGCGCTACACGGAGGCGCGGCTGTCGCGGCTCGCGACGGAGATGCTCCGGGACATCGATGCGAACACGGTGGACTTCGGGCCGAACTACGACGAATCGCTTCGTGAGCCGACCGTATTGCCGTCGCGCTTTCCGAACCTCCTGGTCAACGGGTCGGCGGGGATCGCCGTCGGAATGGCGACGAACATGCCTCCGCATCACCTGGGCGAGGCGATCGCCTCGATCGTGGCGATGATCGACGATCCGAGCATCGACGTCGAGGGACTGATGAAACACGTGAAGGGTCCCGACTTTCCGACCGGCGCGATCATCGTCGGCCGCGCCGGCATCCGCGATGCCTATCGCTCCGGCCGCGGGCGCATCGTCATGCGCGCGCGTGCCCACATCGAGGAGTTGCGCGGTGGGAAGTCGGCGATCATCGTCACCGAGCTGCCGTACGGCGTGAAGAAGGGCGGCGACTCCGGCGTCATCGTGAAGATCGCCGACCTCGTCCGCGACAAGGTGCTCACGGAAGTCTCCGATCTCGCGGATCATTCCGACCGGACGGGCATGCGCATCCAGATCGAGCTGAAGCGTGACGCCGTGCCGCAAGTGGCGCTCAACAAGCTCTTCAAGCACACCCCGTTGCAATCGACGTTCGGCTACAACGCGGTCGCGCTCGTGGACGGCGTACCGCGAACGCTGTCGCTCCTCGAGCTCGTCCGACACTACCTCGAGTTCCAGCGAGAGGTCGTAACGCGCCGGTCGAAGGACGAGCTGCGCAAGGCCGAGGCGCGCGCGCACGTCCTGGAGGGCTACCTCATCGCGCTCGACAACATCGACGCGATCGTCGCCTTGATACGTGCGGCGTCCGACACCGACGAGGCGCGCACCGAACTCATGACGCGGTTCTCGCTGTCGGAGATCCAGGCGCAGGCGATTCTCGACATGCGTCTCGCGCGTCTCACGGGACTTGCCCGGAAGGAGGTCGAGTCCGAGTACACGGACCTGCAGGAGCGGATCGCGGAGCTCCGGGCGATCCTCGGCGACCCGGCCCGCGTCGACGCCCTCATCCGCGAGGAGCTGCTCGAGATCAAGGGGATCTACGGAAGGAACGACGATCGCCGCACCGAGATCGTGCACGCCGAGGAGGAGCTCGAGCTCGAGGACATGATCGCGGAGGAGGACATGGTGATCGCGATCACGCAGTCCGGCTACATCAAGCGGTTGCCCGTGACGGCGTACCGCGAGCAGCGCCGCGGCGGCATCGGAGTGATGGGCATGGAGCTGAAGGACGAGGACTACATCGAGCACCTGTTCGTCGCCTCGACGCACGATTACATCCTGTTCTTCACAAACGTCGGCAAGGTGTACCGGTTGAAGGTGCACGAGCTGCCGCTCGGCTCCCGGCAGTCGAAGGGCCGGGCGATCGTCAACCTGCTGCCGTTCCGGCAGAGCGAGCAAGTGCGCGCAGTCGTGCAGACGCGCGACTTCGGCGAGGCGAAGTACGTCGTGTTCGGAACGAAGAACGGCGTCGTCAAGAAAACGGAGCTCGTTGCGTACAACACGCCGCTCAAGGCCGACGGCATCATCGCGATCAAGATGCGTGAAGGCGACGAGCTCGTCGCCGTGCGGCACTCGTCCGGTGACGACGACATCCTCATGGTCTCGAAGCTGGGTCAGGCGATCCGCTTCAGCGAGAAGGAGGTGCGCGCCATGGGCCGCGACGCGTCCGGCGTCCAGGGGATGCGGCTCCGCGCGGACGACGAGGTGATCTCGATCAACATCGCGCAGGACGACGCCGACCTGCTCGTCGTCACCGAGAACGGGTATGGCAAACGCACCCGCATCGCCGACTACCCGCGCAAGGGCCGCGGCGGCATGGGCGTCAAGACGATCCAGCTCACCGAGGCGAAGGGCACGCTCGCCGGCGCCCGCGTCGTGCGTGACGGCTACCAGGTGATGCTGATCTCGACCGGCGGCACCGTGATCCGGATGCCGGTCGAGGACGTCAAGCGGCTCGGTCGCGCGACGCAGGGCGTGATCGTGATGAGGCTCCGCGGCGACGAGATCGTCTCCTCGCTCGCACCCGTCGTCGACTCCGACGAGGAGGGCGCGAACGGCGCGGATCCGGCTCCGGAAGCCGCGCCGTAGTCCCTTCCAATTTGCAACTTTTGCGTCTATAACTCTCACGTCGGGCGGCGTGCTTCCGGCGTGCGATGGGGACGCATATGGTGATCAGCAGGCAGGTAGATCTTTTAGAACCAATAAATCTGGCTGACCATCTCGACAAGGTGGAGCTCTACCTGGGCCAGGTCTGCCAGATCGCCGGCATCTCCAAGATGCAGCTCGACTACTGGACCAACAAGGCACACATCCCGACGAAGGGGAAGAAGCAGCGCATCTACGACATGGACGCGCTCGAGACCGTGATGCTGATCAAGCAGGCGAAGGACAAGGGCCTCAACCTCGGCGCTGCGATCGAGGCTGCCCGTCGCTTCCGCGAGCGGCAGCGCGACGAGCTCCAGACATGAGCGGCCCCACCGCTCGTAGCGCTGCCGCAGCGTCCTCGGGCGCCACCGTGTTGACGTAGATCCCCGCGCCGAGCTCGACCCCGCCGAAGACGCTCAGCCGTGGCACGAGCTCGAGGTGGTCGTCGTGAAGCCATGCATTCCACGGCACTGCCCCCTCCACGGCCCGCAGCCGCCGCACGACGTCCCGCAGGACGACGAGCGCAGCGGCGAGGTCGAACGGCTCGCCGAGGATCACGGTCTCGTAGGGCGTGCGCCCGCACGGGTGGACGACGGCCCGCACGGTCCCGTCACCGAGCGCGAGGTCCTCCCGGGCGCTCAGCTCGACGAGCCCTGCGGCCGCCTCGCGTGCGACCTCGGGCGGTCGGTCGCGCAGCCACACGAGCTGCGAGTGCGAATGCGGCAGGCTGGAGCCGGCGGTGCGCCCCTCGTTGATCAGCGCGAGCACGTACGGGAAGCCCTCTGCGCGCGCCGCCTCACGACGCGCGTACCAGGCCGCCGCGATCGCATCGACCTCCGGATCGGTCAGCTCCGCAAACGTCCGGATGTGGCGCGGCGAGTGCACGACAACCTCCTGCCGCTCGAACGCGGGGTAGAGGTTCGGCACGACCCGCACGAGCCAGCCGCCGGCTCCGGGCACGCGGAACGTCTCCGGCGGCGTACGCTCCTCGCGGCCCGCACAGAACGGGCAGTAGTCGAGCTCCGCCTCGGTCGGCTCCTCGATCAGCCCGACCGCGGCACCGGGTCGCCGGTGCCTGTTCGGCGCGACGGCCACGAGCCGCCCGGAGAGCGGGTCAGCCCGAAGATCCAGCGCGGTCGAGGAACGGCTTGATCAGATCGATCGGCGCGGGGAAGATGATCGTCGAGGTGTTGCCGGCGCCGAGCTCCAGCAACGTCTGCAGATAGCGCAGCTGCAGCGCGATCGGATGCTCCTCGATCACGAGGGCCGCGTCCTTGAGCCGCTCGGCCGCCTGGAACTCGCCCTCGGCGTTGATGACCTTCGCGCGCCGCTCGCGCTCGGCCTCGGCCTGGCGTGCCATCGCCCGCTGCATGCCGGCGGGAATCTCGACGTCCTTCACCTCGACGATCGAGACCTTGATCCCCCAAGGTCCCGTGGCACCGTCGATGATCTCCTGGAGGATCGAGTTGATCTTCTCCCGCTCGGAGAGCAGCTCGTCCAGCATGTGCTGGCCGAGCACCGCCCGCAGTGTCGTCTGCGCGATCTGCGACGTTGCCACCATGAAGTTCTCGACCTGGACGATCGCGTCCTTCGGCTCGACGATGCGGAAGTACGCGACGGCGTTCACGCGGACCGGAACGTTGTCCTTGGTGATGACCTCCTGCGGCGGGATGTTCAGCGTGATCGTGCGGAGATCGACCTTCACCATCCGGTCGACGACCGGGATCAGGAAGAAGAGCCCAGGCCCCTTCGGCTGGGGCAGCAGACGACCGAGCCGGAAGATGATGCCGCGCTCGTACTCGCGCGCGACCTTGATCGCCGAGATCAGGAACAGGACGAGCCCGAAGAGGATGACGGCGAGGACGACGAGGCCGGCGGCCATGGCTCCAGCCTACTCCTAGCGAACGGTCAGTTCGAGCCCGTCCACGGACTCGACCTCGACGTGCTCGCCCGGGACGAGCTCGCGACCGTCGTTGCGATGGGCGTGCCACAGCTCGCCCTCGACGTACACCTGTCCCGGCGCCCGCACGACGCCGTCGGCGCCGAGCACCCGCTGCGGCCCGACGGCGACGGGCCGCCGCCGCACCTGTATCGCCTTGCCCAGCGCGATCGCCCAGAATCCTCCGAGCACGACGGTGATCGAGATCACGAGCGGAAGCGAGGTGTGGTACGGAGCCGGCGCGTTCTGGAAGAGCATGGCCATGCCCACGCCGAGACTGATCAGGCCGGAGACGGTCAGCGCGCCGTGCGTCACCACGTGCGCGTCGATGACGAGCAGCGCGATGCCGAGGACGATGAGCACCAGTCCGGTCCACGAGATGGGCAGCACGGAGAAGCCGAAGAGCGACGTCAGCAGGAAGACTGCGCCGAGCGCGCCCGGTAGGACGACGCCTGGATGGAAGATCTCGAACCCGATTCCGACGATGCCGGCGAGGAAGAGGAGGCTGATGATGTTGGGGTCGATCAGCGTGTTCAGGAAGCGCGTGAAGAACCCCGGGGAGACGTTGTCGACGGTCGCGCCGGCGAGATGGAGCGTGTAGGGCCGCTGCGCGTCCTTCGTCTTGTATCCGTTCAGCCTGTCGAGGAGCGCGGGCAGGCTGGGGGCGATCATGTCGATCACGTGCAGCTTCAGCGCCTGCGAGGCGGTCAGGTTCGAGGCGATGCGGACCGCCTTCGCCGGCCAGGCCGTGTTGCGGTGGTGAGTCTGCGCGAGCGCGGTCAGCGATGCGACCGAGTCGTTGATCACCTTGCGCCGCAGATCGGAGCCGAGGTTCGCTCCGCTGGAGTCGATCGGCGTCGAGGAGCCGATGTTCGTCGTAGGCGCCATCGCCAGGACGTCGGCGGCCTGGGCGATCCAGACGCCCGCCGACGCCGCGCGCGAGCCGTTGGGCGAGACGTAGACGATCACCGGCAGCTTCGCGTTCAGCTCGGCGTTGAACATCGTCTTCATCGACGTGGAAAGGCCCCCCGGCGTGTCGAGCACGATCACCGCGGCGGCGTAGCCGTCCTTCGCAGCCCGGGAGAGCTGATGCGTGAAATAGCTCTGGGTGACCGGGTTGATGTCGAGGTCGGGCCCGAAGCGGATCGCGAGCACGCGCGGCTTCGAGGAGCCCGCGGCGACACCGCCCCCGGCGAGCGCCAACGAGACGATTGCGATACCGAGGGCCGCGCCCAGAAGACGCAGCAGACGTCCGTTCACAGCGTGAAAAGTGTAGCTATGCGCGCTTTTCGGCCCACGCGTCGTAGCCGCGCTCGAGCTCGAGCAGGATCGCGGCCAGCAGCGGCGCCCGCTCGAGCTCGCGGCCGAGCTCGAGGCGCAGGGAGGTGGGCGGCTTCGTCGTGTCGCGCGGCAGCTCGTTCGCCGCCTGGTTGACGTTGACGCCGATTCCCAGCACCACCCGGCCGGAGGACGCCTCCGGGAGGACGCCGACGATCTTCCGGCCGGCGACGACGACGTCGTTCGGATGGCGCAGCGAGGCCTCGACGCCGGTCTCGGCGCGGATCGCCGCCGCGACCGCTTCGCCGGCGACGAGCGAAAGCTCCGGCCAGAGCGGCAGCGGAGCCCGGGGGCGGAGCAGGACGGAGCAGAGGATCGCGCGGCCGGCCGGCGCCTCCCAGACGCGCCCCAGCCGTCCCCGGCCGGCCGTCTGGACGTCGGCGACGACCGTGGCGCCCTCCGGCTCGTCCTCGCCGAGCAGCCGTTGCGTGGAAGGACACGACTCGACGTAGCGATACGGGGTTCCGAGTCGGCCGCGCAGGAGCGGCAGCACCGTCTCGGGGGTCAGATCCGACACGCCCCTCTAGACTAGTCGGGTCGTGCAACCGCTCCGGGCAAACGGCCGTCCCATCAGGCAACCGCTGCGGCAGGACCGCGGCCTCGTCTACGAGAAGCTCAGCGATCCCATCTTGGTGACACGGGCGAAGGACGGCGACCGGCTCGCGCTGGAAGCCCTGTGCGAGCGGTACGCCCCCAAGGTCGAGCGGCTCGCTCGGCACCTTCTGCGCGATCCCGAGGATGCCCGCGACGCCGCGCAGGAGGCCCTGGCGAAGGTCTGCGTCCGGTTGAAGCAGTTCCGCGGCGAGTCCCAGTTCTCGACCTGGCTGCACCGGCTCGTCGTGAACACGTGCCGGGACGCCGCCGAGCGGCGCGCGACCCGCAGCCACGAGCCGCTCGCAGACGATCTCCGGGCGGGTCCGGACGGCGATCCGGTGCGCGCCGCGCGCGTGTCGGAGCTGCGGCGCGAGCTGTGCGACTCGCTCGCCGGCATCTCCGCGCAGCAAGCGCAGGTGGTGGTGCTGAAGGACACGCTCGGCTACTCCTTCGAGGAGATCGCCGAGGCCACCGGCATGCCGGTCGGCACTGCCAAGTGCCACGCGCACCGCGGCCGGCACCGGCTGCGCGAGCGGCTCGGAGAGCGGGATGTCGCATGAGCCGGCGCTTGCGACGGCGTTTTCAGGCCGTGCGGGCTTTGCCCGCGCGGCCGTCTGAACTCGCCGGCCGACCCGTTGTCCGTCAGAAGGTCGGACTGTGAGCCGGCGCTTGCGACGGCGTTTTCAGGCCGTGCGGGCTTTGCCCGCGCGGCCGTCTGAACTCGCCGGCCGACCCGTCGTCCGCCAGAAGGTCGGCCGGTGACCGTCCCGTCGGCGCCGTTCGGCCGTGACGTGATCGAGCAGCTGATCCCGCACCGGCCGCCCTTCCTGCTCGTGGACGAGATCCTCGAGCTCGAGCCGGGCACGCGCGTTCTCGCCCGCCGGGAAGTCCGGGCCGACGACTGGTGGTTCTCCGGCCACTTCCCCGAGCGGGCGGTCATGCCCGGTGTGCTCACGATCGAGGCGATCGCCCAGGCCGGTGCCGTCGCCGTCCTCGCCGCCGAGGAGAACCGCGGCAAGCTCCCTTTCTTCGCCGGCATCGACCGCTGCCGCTTCAAGCGCATCGTCGAGCCCGGCGACACGCTCACGCTCGAGTGCGTGTTCGTGCGCGTCCGGGGGCCGATCGCGAAGGGCGAGGGCCGTGCGCTCGTCGGTGACGAGCTCGCTGCCGACGCCGTGCTCACCGTCTTCCTCGGCGAATGATCGGCACCGGCAGCGCGGAGCCGGCCGTCTCGATCACCGGGCTCGGCTACAAGGTGCCCGACCGCGTCGTCACGAACGACGAGCTCGCGCAGTACGTCGACACCTCCGACGAGTGGATCGTCGAGCGCACCGGCATCCACGAGCGGCGGATGGCGGCGCCCGAGGAGGCGTTGTCGGATCTGGCGCTGCCCGCTGCGCGGCAGGCGCTGGAGCACGCAGGCGTCCGCGGCGAGGACGTGGATCTCGTGATCGTGGCGACGGTCACGCCCGACATGGCGTTTCCGTCGACCGCTGCGCTCATAGCAAGCCAATTGGGGGCCGGCGAAGCCGGCGCGTACGACCTCTCGGCCGGCTGCACCGGCTTCATGTACGCGATCGCTCAGGCCTACGGGATGCTCGCCGGGGGCCTGGCGGCGCGGGCGCTCGTCGTCGGCGGCGACATCCTCTCGCGTCTGCTCGACTGGGACGACCGCTCCACCCTCGTCCTCTTCGGTGACGGCGCCGGCGCCGTCGTGATGGAGAGGGTGCCCGAGCGGGGCTTCCTCGGCTTCGAGCTCGGCGCGGACGGCGCCGGTGGCACGAGCCTGTGGCTGCCCGGCAGCGGCTCCCGTCTGTTCACGGAGCCCGAGCGATACGTCAAGATGAACGGGCGGGAGGTGTTCAAGTTCGCGACGCGAATCCTCGTCCAGTCGGCCGAGGCGCTCCTCGCACAATGCGGTGCCTCCATGGACGACGTCGATCTCTACATCCCCCACCAGGCGAACGTGCGGATCATCGACCACGCAACCCGTAAGCTGGGCGTCCCGTCGGAGCGGGTGGTGATCAACGTCGACCGTTACGGAAATACGTCCTCAGGCTCGATTCCGCTCGCCCTCGCCGACGCGGCGGCCGACGGGCGCCTGCAGCCGGGGCGGCTCGTGCTGATGACCGGGATGGGTGCAGGGCTGACGTGGGGCTCGGCGCTGATGCGCTGGACAAAGGAGATGGCTGCGTGACGAAGATCGCGTTCTGCTTCCCCGGACAGGGGTCGATCGAGGCTGGGATGGGGCGCGACATCGCCGAGGCCGTGCCGGAGGCCCGCAGCGTCTACGAGCGCGGCAGCGCGGCCTCCGGGCTCGACCTCGAGCGGCTTTGCTTCCACGCCGAGGCCGAAGACCTCGTCGACACGGCCGTCCAGCAGCCGGTGCTCGTCGCCACCTCGCTCGCCGTGCTCGCGGCCATTCGTGCGCGCGGGATCGAGCCGGACTTCGTCGTCGGCCACTCGGTCGGCGAGTTCGCCGCTCTCGCCGCGGTCGAGGCGATGTCGACCGAGGAGGCGCTCGAGCTCGTGCGCGAGCGCGGCATCGCCATGGCCGAGGCCGCCGCGCGGCATCCCGGCTCGATGGCGGCGATCCTCGGCCTCGACGACGAGGTGGTCGAGACGCTCTGCCGCAAGATCCTCGGCGTGTGGCCGGCGAACTACAACTGCCCGGGACAGATCGTCGTCTCCGGCGAGAACGACGCGGTCGACGAGTGCTGCGAACGGGCGCAGGAGGCGGGCGCACGCCGGGCTGTGAAGCTGAAGGTCTCGGGCGCGTTCCATTCGCCGCTCGTGGCACGCGCCGCCGACCGGCTGCGGCCGGCGGTGGAGCGGATCAAGTTCCAGGAGCCCGTCGCGCCCTTCATGTCGACGGTGACCGCGAGGCTCGAGTCGGCGCAGCGGATGGGACCGCTGCTCGTCGACCAGCTGACCGCGCCGGTGCGCTTCACCCAGGCGGCGTCCGAGCTGATGAGGGAAGGCGTGCGCACCTTTGTGGAGGTCGGCCCGGGCAACGTGCTCTCAGGGCTGGTGAGGCGAATCGACAACAGCGTGAAGGCCGTCTCGGTCAACAATCTCGCTGCGCTCGACAAGCTCCACAAGGCGCTCGCCGCCGACACGTGACCTTCGCCTCGCTGGAAGGCAAGAGCGCGCTCGTCACCGGGGCGTCGCGTGGGATCGGTCGCGCCGTCGCCGTCGAGCTCGCAGAGGCCGGCGCCGCGGTCGTGATCGGCTACCGCTCGGGCCGGGACGAGGCGGAGGCGCTCGCCGCCGAGCTCGGCGGGCGCGCCGTCCAGGCCGACGTGTCGAACGCCGACGAGGCCCGGCGCCTCGTCGAGGAGGCGGGAGACCTCGACATCCTCGTCAACAACGCAGGTCTCACGCGCGACGGGCTGCTTGCGCGGATGCCCGACGACGACTGGCGCACGGTGATCGAGACGAACCTCTCGTCCGTCTTCTACACGTGCCGGGCCGTCTGCCGGCCGATGATGAGGAAGCGGGCGGGCGCGATCGTCAACGTCTCCTCGATTGTGGGCGTCCACGGGAACTGGGGCCAGACGAACTACGCCGCCTCGAAGGCGGGGATCATCGGCTTCACGAAGTCGCTCGCGCGCGAGCTGGGGAGTCGGAACGTCCGTGCCAACGTCGTCGCGCCCGGCTACGTGAAGACCCAGCTCACCGGCGTCCTGCCGGAGGAGGCGACGGCCGCGATGCTCCAGAACACGCCGCTCGGCCGCCTGGGGGAACCGGAGGACGTCGCGGGGGCGGTACGCTTCCTCTGCTCCGACGAGGCCTCGTTCATCACGGGCGAGGTCATCCTCGTCGACGGCGGGCTGGGAATGTGAGCGGCGAATCACTCAACGGCAGACGGCGTGTGGTCATCACCGGGCTGGGAGCGGTCACTCCGCTCGGGAACGACGTCCGCTCCTCCTGGGACGCCCTCATCCGGGGCGAGTCCGGCGCCGGCCCGATCACGCAGTTCGACGCCGCCGGCTATCCGGTCACGTTCGCGTGCGAGGTGAAGGACTTCAACCCGGCCGACTGGATCGACTTCAAGCAGGCCCGCCGCATGGACCGCTTCGCGCAGCTGATCGTCGCCGCGGCGCGGCAGGCCGAGCAGGACTCCGGGCTCGACATCGGCTCCGAGGCGGACCGGGTCGGCGCGGCCATCGCCACCGGCATCGGCGGGCTGACGTCGTTCCAGGAGTGCCACGACACGCTGCGCGATCGCGGCCCCGACCGCGTCAATCCGTTCGCGATCCCGGCGATCATCCCGAACATGGGGGCCGGCTGGGTCTCGATGGAGCTCGGAACGAAGGGGCCGCTCTCCTCGGAGTGCACCGCCTGTGCCGCGTCGAACATGGCGATCGGCGACGGGACGGACGCGATCCGGCTCGGCCGCGCCGACGTCATGCTCTGCGGCGGCACCGAGGCTGCGATCAACAAGGTCGGGATCGCGGGCTTCGGTGCGATGCGTGCGCTCTCGCGGCGCAACGACGACCCCGTGCGGGCGTCGCGTCCGTTCGACGCCGGCCGCGACGGCTTCGTGATGGGCGAGGTGGGTGCGCTGCTCGTGCTCGAGGAGCTCGAGCACGCGAAGGCGCGCGGCGCGAAGATCTACGCGGAGGTCGCCGGCTACGGCGTCTCGGCGGACGCGAGGCACATCACGGAGCCGGATCCCACCGGGGTCAATCCGGCGCGTGCGATGGCGATGGCGATGGGTGACGCGGGGGTGACGCCGGAGCAGATCGACTACATCAACGCGCATGCGACCTCGACGCCGATCGGCGATGCGGCCGAGACGCGCGTGATCAAGCTCGCGATGGGCGAGGAGCAGGCGTACCGGATCCCCGTCTCGGGCACGAAGGGCGCCACCGGCCACTGCCTCGGCGGCGCGGGCGCCGTCGAGGCCTTGTTCACGACGCTCGCCGTCCATGAGGGAGTGCTGCCGCCGACGATCAACTACGAGGTCGAGGACCCGGAGTGCGATCTCGACTACGTGCCGAACGAGGCGCGCAAGGCGGACGTGCGCGTCGCGGTGAACAACTCGTTCGGCTTCGGCGGCCACAACGCGTGCGTCGTGATCCGCCGTTACGACGGCTGAGCCGCCGCATGCTCGTCAGACGCTCTTCCTAGGCTTGCCCCATGGACGAATTGGTCGAGGTGCGCCGGTCGCGGCAGGCAGGGCGCTGGACCCTGTCCGTGCCATGGGGCGCGCCGGTGCAGCTGACCGCCCCGGCGTGGATGCCGCACGACGAGGTGGAGCGCGTGCTCGAGTCGCACCGCGAATGGATCGCGGCGGAACGTGCCCGCCAGCGGCCGCGCCTTCGTCTCGATCGGCACCGTGTCTCCGAGGCCGAGGCGCGGCTCGCGGTGCGCGAGCTCGTGCGGATGCTCGTCGAGGAGGAAGCCCCGGAGCTCGGCGTCGAGTACGAGCGGATCGAGATCCGCGACCAGCGCACGCGTTGGGGCTCCTGCTCGACCCGCGGCACGCTCTCGTTCAACTGGCGGCTCGTGCTCGCACCATTCGAGGTGCTCGACTACGTCGTCGTGCACGAGCTCTGCCACTTGCGGGAGGCGAACCACTCGCGCCGCTTCTGGCGGCTCGTCGAGTCGCGGCGGCCCGACTGGCGCGTGCAGCGCGACTGGCTGCACGAGCACGGCCCCGAGCTGCTCGCGTTCCGGCCGGCCGCCTAGCCTCGCAACCACGCTGGGATCGCGGGGTCTGCCAGACACCCCCGGCGGCCGCGTATGGGCGGCTGCGGATGGGGAGCGGCCTCGACGGCCCTAGGTTTGCGTCATCCCGAAAGGGGTGGCAGACATCACTCCGCGATCCCGGAGTCGCCTCGCAAGTAGGTGTCGCTGCCGTCGAGCCAGTCCGCGCGCGGCGGCGCGAAGACGTCGACGTCCAGCGTGTCCTCGAGCGCCTCGGCCTTGTGCGGCAGGTTCGACGGGAGGTGGAGCACCTCTCCCGCGGAGACGTCGACCACCTCGGCTTCGTCTTCGCCGAGCCAGAAGCGGAGCGTTCCCTCGAGGATGTAGGTCAACTGCTCGTTGTCGTGAGAGTGGTGCGGCACCACCGCGCCCTTGGCGAGGTAGACGTGCGAGATCATCAGCCGTTCTCCCGTGACGAGCCGCCGCCCGATGAGCGGGCTGAGCTCCTCGCGCGGAAGATCCTCCCAACGGTAGTGCCTCGCCATGCGGAGACCCTAACGATCCGAGTACGCTCGGGGCATGGAGCGGTGGGCCACCTTCGACTGCTACGGCACGCTCATCGACTGGAACGGCGGCATCGGCCGCGAGCTCGAGCGGCTCTTCGGCGCGGAAGAGGCGGCGCAGCTGCTGCACCGCTACCACGAGCTCGAGCCGCAGGTCGAGCGAGAGGAGCCGGCGCGCAGCTACCGCGACGTGCTCACCGTCACGCTCACGCGGTTGGCCGGGAGCGCGGGCCTGCCGCTGCCGGCCGAGGAGCACGACGCCCTCGCGCGGTCGCTGCCCTCCTGGCAGCCGTTTCCCGAGGTCGGCGCGGCGCTCGAGGATGCGCGCGCCCGCGGCTGGAAGCTCGCGATCCTCTCCAACACCGACCGCGACTACATCGACGCCTCGCTCGAGCGGATCGGCGTTCCTTTCGAGCTTTCGATCGTCGCCTCGGAGATCGGCTCCTACAAGCCGGCGTACCGTCACTGGGAGGCGTTCTTCGAGCGAACCGGCGCCGAGCGTGCCGGGCACGTGCACGTCGGCGCGAGCCGCTTCCACGACATCGGACCGGCGCGCGTGCTCGGCCTGCGGACGATCTGGATCAACCGGCTGGGCGAGGAGCCCGAGCCGCCGCCGGACGTCGAGCTGCACACGCTCGAGGGTCTGGGCCGCGCGCTGGACGGGCTCGTCTCCGGGTAGCCTCCCGTCGTGGGCCCCGGCGTGTTCGAAGGAGGCAGCCGATGAGCTTGCTGCGCGCGAAGTGCCCGACGTGCCACGCGTACACCGCGGTCGCGGTCGGGCCGGAGTACGAATGCCATTCGTGCGGCCGTACGTTCGCCGCCGGCCTCGTGCGCGTGCCGCGGGCCTGGGGCGACGGCGGCGAGGAGATGGTCGAGTCGGCTGCTCTGCCGCTCGACTATCCGGAGGCGTCCGTCGTCGAGGAGGACTCGCTGCTCATGCAGACGCTGGCGGTCGCCTCCGACCTGCCGCTGCGTCCGCTCGTGCTCGGCGGCTGCTGCTGCTCGCACATCGGCGCGGTGGAAGGGCTGGCGGCGCGGCACGACCGGCTGGGGGTGATCTGGCTCGACGCGCACGGCGACCTCAACACACCCGAGACGTCGCCGTCCGGCAATCAATGGGGGATGCCCCTGCGGATGCTGATCGACGGCGGCGCCGTCGACCCGCAGGACGTCGCGCTCGTGGGCGCCCGCGACCTCGATCCGCCCGAGGTCGAGTTCATCGCGGCGACCGGGATCCACGACAACGCCGGGGCGGTGCTCGAGCGGGCGAGCGCCGTCTACGTCGCTCTCGACTGCGACGTCTTCGATCCGGGCGAGCTGACCGTCTTCATGCCTGCGCCCGGCGGCATGACCCTCGCCGAGGTCGAGAAGCTGCTCGGCTCGATCCGCGAGCGGGGGGCCGTCGCCGGCGTGGGCCTGACCGGCCTCGCCCCGGATCCCGCCAACGTCGAGAAGCTCGAACGGCTCTGTACGGCACTGGGGTACTGAGCGAAGAGCTGCGCTCTTCGCTCAGGGAGGGTTCGGCTTCGCGGAGCGGCCGCCGGCAAAGCCGGCGGCCTCTTGGCGCTGACGCTGAGCTCCGGCCTGGATTGCCCCCAGTGGGCCGAAGGTGGAAACCCACCCTCTCCAGGCACTCCGGCTGCCGCAACCTCCCGTTGCCGGGACCGGTCTAAGCTAGCGCTGTGGCAAAGATCGACGTGTCGGTCGAAACCGACGACAAGCCCGCTCCGCCGCCCAAGCATCCCAACACCTGCCCGGACTGCCACTCCCATTACCGGGACGACGAGCTCGAGCAGGCGCTCTGGGTGTGCGCGCAGTGCGGCCACCACTTCCCGATGCGGGCGCGCCCCCGGATCGCCTCGCTCGCGGACGAGGGCTCGTTTCTCGAGGAAGCCGCCGATCTGCACTCCGAGGATCCGCTCGGCTTCTTCGACCTGCGGCCGTACACCGACAGGATCGCCGAGGCGGAGATGTCGACCGGGCTCACCGACGCGATGGTGATCGGCCAGGCTGCGATCGAGGGGCGAGGCTGCGAGCTGGCGGTGATGGACTTCGCCTTCATGGGCGGCTCGATGGGGAGCGTCGTCGGCGAGAAGTTCTCGCGTGCCTGCGACGCGGCGGCCGAGCGCAACGCGCCGCTGGTCGCGGTCACGAGCTCCGGCGGCGCGCGCATGCAGGAGGGAATCCTCTCGCTGATGCAGCTGCCCAAGACCGTGTGCGCGGTCGAGGACCTGCACGACGCCGGCCAGGCGCTGATCGTGGTGATGGCGCATCCGACGACCGCGGGCGTGCTCGCGAGCTTCGCCAGCCTCGGCGACGTCCTCCTCGGCGAGCCGGGCGCGCTGATCGCGTTCACCGGGCCGCGGGTCGTCGAGCAGACCACCCGCGAGAAGCTGCCGGACGACTTCGGGCTCGCCGCGCAGAACCTCCGCTTCGGCCATCTCGATGCGATCGTCCCGCGCCCCGAGGTGCGGCCGGCCGTCGCCCGCCTGCTGAGGCTGTTCGATGCCCCCGAGTGAGCACGAGCTCCGGCTCCGCGAGCGGCTGAGCCGGCTGCGCAACATGCCGCTGCTCGGTGGCGCGAAGCTGTCCGGCGAGCTGGAGCGGCTCCAGCGCCAGATCGACCGGCTCGCCGAGGAGGCGACCGACGACGAGATCTGGCGCTCCGTCGAGCTCGCCCGGCACGTCGACCGTCCGTACACGCTCGACTACGTGGAGCGGCTGCTCGACGACTGGTTCGAGCTGCACGGCGACCGCGGACTCGCCGACGACGGCGCGATGGTCACCGGACTCGGCAAGCTCGACGGACGGACCGTGGCGCTGATCGGCCAGCAGAAGGGGCGCGACATCCAGGAGCGGGCGACGCGGCAGTTCGGGATGCCGTTCCCCGAGGGCTACCGGAAGGCGATCCGCGTCATGCACCTCGCCGAGCTGCACGGCTTCCCGGTCATCTCGCTCGTCGACACACCCGGCGCGTACCCCGGTGTCGCCGCAGAGCAGCACGGGCAGGGCGGCGCGATCGCGGCCTCCCAGGCGGCGATGGCGAGGCTTTCCGTTCCGACCGTGGCTTGCGTCATCGGCGAGGGCGGCTCCGGCGGCGCGATCGCGATCGCCTTGGCCGACCGCGTCCTCATGCAGGAGCACGCGATCTACTCGGTGATCTCGCCGGAGGGCTGCGCGGCCATCCTCTGGCGCGACGCCGGCGAGGCGAAGAAGGCGGCGGCCGCCTTCAAGCCGGACGCCGCCCATTGCCTCGAGCTGGGCGTGATCGACACGATCGTGCCCGAGCCGGAGGGCGGCGCCCACACCGACCACGACGCCGCGGCCCGGCTCCTGGGCTCGTCGCTGCGCGAGGCGCTCGACGAGCTCGCGGAGGTGCCGAGCGACGAGCTCCGGCGCCGGCGCCGGGCCAAGTTCCGCTCGCTGGGCGTCTTTGCCTAGTAGAATTAGACAGATTCAGTCAGATTCGGGCCTTGCGGCGACCGTCGCTGTCCACAGCGTCCACAGGCTTATCCCCGGTTGCTTGTCAGATGCGGAAGTGGCATAGGTACGGCTCGAGGGTAGTAAAACCCCTGGGCAAGACACACTAGTCGGGTGGCCGAGAAGCTTCGCGAGTACGAACGCAAGCGCGACCCGGCGCAGACGCCGGAGCCGTTCGCGGGCCGTCGCCGGCGCGGGCGGGCGCCGACCTTCGTCGTCCAGCGCCATGACGCCCGTCGCCTCCACTACGACTTCCGGCTCGAGCGCGACGGCGTGCTCGTCTCGTGGGCGGTGCCGAAGGGCATCCCGCTCGAGCCCGGCGTGCGGGCGCTCGCCGTCCAGGTCGAGGACCACCCGCTCGACTATGCGGGCTTCGAGGGCGAGATTCCGAAGGGCCAGTACGGCGCCGGCGCCGTCGAGATCTGGGACCACGGCACGTACGAGCTCGTCGAGGAGAAACCGGACGGCGGGCTCACGGTGCGGCTGCACGGCCGACGGCTCGACGGCACGTGGTCGCTCGTGCCGGCGAAGGTCGGCGGCGCCGCGAGGAACTGGCTGCTCGTCCGGTCCGGTCGTTCCCCTGCGCGGAACGACTACCGGGCGATGCTCGCGACGCCGGCGGAGGCGCTGCCCACGGGTGGAGGCTGGGTGTACGAGCCGAAATGGGACGGCTACCGGGCGCTCGGGTACGTCCGGCATGGAGATGTGCGCCTCGTCTCGCGCAACGGGAACGACCTCACCGAGCGCTTCTCCGGCGTGGCGAAGGCGCTCGCCAGGACGGTGCGCAGCCCCGACTGCGTCGTCGACGGGGAGGTGTGCGCGCTCGACGCGCAGGGGCGCCCGAGCTTCTCCGCCATGCAGCAGGGCGCCCCGGCGCTCGTCTACGAGGTGTTCGACCTGCTCGAGCTCGACGGCGAGCCGTGCGTGGACCTGCCGCTGGGCGAGCGGCGGGCCCGGCTCGAGGCGCTGCTCACGACGGGCGCCTCCGTCCAGCTCTCCGGCGTCTTCGACGACGGCGAGGCCCTGCTCGAGGCGGCGAAGGCGGAGGGCCTCGAAGGCGTGATGGCCAAGAGGGCGGAGTCGCGCTACGCGGAGGGAAGGCGGACGCGGGACTGGCTGAAGGTGAAGACCCACGGACGGCAGGAGTTCGTGATCAGCGGCTGGACGAAGGGCCACGGTCGCCGCGAAGGCCGCTTCGGTTCGCTCGTGCTCGGCGCGTACCGCGGCTGCGAGCTGCGGTGGGTCGGCAACTGCGGCACCGGCTTCACGGACGCGGCGATCGAGGAGCTGCTGCTGCAGCTGGAGCCGTTGCAGGTGGGGACGTCCCCGTTCTCGGTCGAACCGAAGATGCCGAAGGTGGCGAAGGGCGACGTCGTCTGGGTCGAGCCGCGGCTCGTCTGCGAGGTCGAGTTCGCGGAGTGGACGCACGACGGCCACCTGCGCGCGCCCTCCTTCAAGGGCCTGCGGGACGACAAGCGCGCGGCCGAGGTGCGCAGAGAGAATCCGGTCGAGGTGGAGTCGGGGCGCGTGAAGCTGTCCAACCTCGACAAGGTCTTCTGGCCGGACGAGGGAATCACCAAGGGCGACCTGCTCGAGTACTACCGTGCGGTCGCCCCCGTGCTGGTGGCGCATCTCCGCGACCGGCCGTTCACGATGCGACGCTATCCCGACGGCGCCTTCGGCAAGGCGTTCTTCCAGAAGGACGCGCCGTCGCACATGCCCGACTGGATCCCGACCTTCCGCGTGGAGGTCTCGACCCGCACATCGCCCGCGAAGCGGAGGTGGATCAGCGCGCCGCTCGTGAATGACGAGGACGCGCTGTTGTGGATGGTGAACATGGGTTGCGTCGACATGAACGCGTGGTACTCGCGCGTCGACAGGCCGGACCGGCCCGACTTCGTCCTCTTCGACCTCGACCCGGCGGCGGGAGTCGGCTTCGCCGAGACCGTCGAGGTGGCGCTGCTCATCAGGGCCGCGCTCGACGCGCTCGGGCTCGAGTCGTTCCCGAAGACGAGCGGTGCCGACGGGATCCACGTGCTCGTGCCGGTCGAGCGCCGCTACTCCTACGACGACACGCGGGAGTTCGCCGAGATCGTCGCCGGCGCGATCGCGCACGTGCACCGGGGGCTGGCGACGACCGAATGGGTGAAGTCCCGGCGCCGCGGCGTGCTCATCGACGCGAACCAGAACGGCGCCGGCAAGACGATCGCCTCGGTGTACTCGGTGCGGCCGCAGGCGGGCGCGCCGGTGTCGACGCCGCTGCGCTGGTCAGAGGTGGACGAGAACCTCGATCCGGCGGCGTTCACGATGGACGTCGTCCTCGAGCGGGTCCGCCGCCACGGCGATCTCTTCGCCGGCGTGCTGGCCCGGAAGCAGCGGCTCGAGCGGGCGCTGAAGGCTCTTCGCTAGGGCCGGCCGAGCCCCTCAGGGTGGCCGAGCGTCCCCAGCTCCGCGATGTCGCGCTTGAAGAGGAGCGACGTCGTCCAGTCGGAGACGACGCGCAGCTTCCGCGACAGGAGCGGCAGTTGGTACAGGTGGTACGAACGCGTCACCCACCAGCCGGCGAAGCCGCGCAGCCTGACGCCGAGCACGTCGGCGATGCCCTTGTAGCGGCCCAGAGTCGCCACCTGGCCGAGCATCCGGTAGCTGTAGGGCTCAGGATCGCCCTGGAGGTTCCGGGCGAGGCGGCGTGCTTGGCGCAGCGCGTGCTGGCAGGTGGGCGGATCCGGATGCCGGGCCTTCCGGTTCGGCACGCGCGCGCAGTCGCCGAGCGACCAGACGTGCTCGTGGCCGCGCACGCGGAGGAACTCGTCGACCTCGACGCGCCCGCGCTCGTCGAGCGGCAGGCCGAGCACGCCCAGCAGCGGGTTCGGCGCGACGCCGGCCGTCCAGACGAGCGTCCTCGTCGGGATGCGCGTGCCGTCCGCGAGCACGACCTCGTCCGCGGCGACCGAGTCGATCGTCGTGCCGACGCGGATCTCGATCCCGCGCTCGGCCAGCTCGCGGGCCGCGTACTCGCCGAGCCGCGACGGGATCTCCGGCAAGATCTTGGGCGCCGCGTCCACGAGCACCCAGCGGCGCGGGACGTCCCGTAGCCGCGGGTAATAGCGCACCGCGTCCTCGACGAGGTCTGACAGCTCCGCGAGTGCCTCGACGCCCGCGTAGCCGGCGCCGACGAAGACGAAGCCGAGGTGCCGGCGGCGCTCGCTCTCGTCGCCGGCGGCGTCTGCTGCTTCGAGCTCGCGCAGTACGTGATTGCGGAGGTGGATCGCGTCGGCGAGCGACTTGAAGGAGAGCCCGTGCTCGGTGAGCCCCGGTACCGGAGCGACGCGTGGCACGGCGCCGAGCGCGAGCACGAGCTCCTGCCACCGTACGGTCAGGCGGCCCTCGTCCGTCTCGACCGAGGCGGTGCGCGCCTCGAGGTCCACACCGGTCGCGTGCCCGAGCAGGAGCTCCGCGTCGCGGCACATCACGCGCAGCGGCACGACGGCGTGCCGCGGCTCGAGCGTGCCGGACGCCGCCTCGGGCAGGAGCGGCGTGTAGAGCATGAAGTTCTCGGGGCTGACGATCGTCGCACCGCTTTCGCCGAGGAGGCGTGCGACGTACGCGCCGGCGAAGCCGCCGCCGAGGATCAGCACGCCGTCCCGCGCCTCGCGCTCCACCCTCCCTCTTCTAGCATCCCCGGCATGGCGGGCGTCCAGGTATCCGTGATCGGCAGCGGCGTCGAGCACGAGGAGCACGCAGAGGCGGTCGGCCGCCTGCTCGGCGAGCGTGGCGCCACCGTCGTCACGGGCGGCCGCGGCGAGGTGATGGCCGCCGCCGCGCGCGGCGCGAAGAGCGCCGGCGGCACGACTATCGGGATCCTCCCGGGCGAGTCACGCGAAGGTGGCAACGCCTGGAACGACCACGTTGTCGTGACCGGGATCGGCCATGCGCGGAACCTCGCCGTCGTCGCCTCGGGCGACGTCGTGATCGCAGTGGGCGGCCGCTACGGGACGCTCGCCGAGATCGCGCTCGCGCTCGCGCTCGGGCGGACGGTCGTCGTGCTCGAGCCGGGATGGGAGGTCGAGGGGACCGTGCGGGCGGAGACGCCGGAGCAGGCGGTTGCGCTCGCGCTGGACGCCCTCCGTGCATAGCCCGCCGGGAACGCAGAGGCCGCGCCTCTTTCGGCCGCGCTTCCATTGGGAGCTACTCGTCTGCGGCCTGCGCGGGCACGAGCTGATCGGCCTCGACGCCGCGCGTCTACGTCCCGAGGACGCGATCGTCGCGCGCGAGGAAGACGGCGTCCGCTGGTACCGGTGCGTCCGCTGCGACTCGTGGCTGCCGCTGCCGCCGCCGGTGAGCCCGAAGCGAGACGTGTCGCCGAAGCGCGACGAGATCGAGCTGCCGCTGAGGGGCAGGGCACTCCGCGACAAGGTGGTGCTGAGGATCATCGCGATCGATCGGGCGATCCACTTCGTCGTGCTCGGGGTCCTCGCCGCCGCCGTGTTCCTCTTCGCGTCGCACGAGGTCCGTGTGCGTGACGTCTTCTACCGGATCGTCAACGCCGTCCAGGGCAGCAACGTCAGCCCTGCGCACCCGTCGCACGGCGGCTTCCTGCGCACGGTCGAGCACCTGTTCACGCTCAAGTCGTCGACGCTCTACCTCGTCGCGGCCGCGGCCGCCGCATACGCGCTTCTCGAGGGCGCCGAGGCGGTCGGGCTCTGGTACCAGAGGCGCTGGGCCGAATATCTGACCTTCGTCGCCACGCTCGTATTCATGCCGTACGAGATCTACGAGCTGACGCGGACGGTGACGGCGCTGAAGGTCGTCGCCTTCGTCGTCAACTTGCTGATCGCCCTCTACCTGCTGCGCGCGAAGCGCCTCTTCGGCGTGCGGGGCGGCGCTGCGGCAGAGGCGGAGGAGCGGGCGCGCGACGTCGGGTGGGGTGCGCTCGAGCGCACTGCGCCCCGGTCATCCGCGCAACGCTGACAGCCGTCCGCGCAGGAAGTCGCGCTCGACATCGCTGGGCGCGAGCTCGAGCGCGCGCTCGTAGGCGACCACGGCCTCTTCGTCGCGGCCGAGCCTGCGCAGGAGGTCGGCCCGCGCCGAGTGGAGCAGGTAGTAGTCGTCGAGCCCCTCGATCCGGTCCGCGAGGAGCAGGCCGGCCTCCGGGCCCGCGGACATCGCGACCGCGACGGCGCGGTTGAGCTCGACGACGGGCGAAGGCGTGAGCTCTGCGAGGCGGCCGTAGAGACCTGCGATCCGCGACCAGTCCGAGGTGTCGTCACTGTGTGCTGCAGCGATGCCTGCCTGGAGGAGGTACGGGCCGCGATCGCGAAGAGCGAGCGCTCGCTCGAGCGCACGGTGCCCGCGCTCTATCTCGGCGCGGTCCCAGAGGGCACGGTCCTGCTCCTGGAGCAGCACGAGCGCGCCGTCGCGTATCCGCGCGTCGCGGCGGGAATCCTGAAAGAGCAGGAGCGCGTGAAGGCCGTGCACCTCACCTTCATCCGGCATCAGCGTCCCGAGCAACGCAGCCAGGCGGACCGCCTCCGTGCAGAGCTCCGTCCGCACCGGCGGTCCGTAGCCCGCGTTGAAGATGAGGTAGACGACCCGCAGGACCGAGGCGAGCCGCTCCGGCAAGAGATGGTCCGCCGGCACGCGAAACGGGATGCCGGCGTCGCGGATCTTGCGCTTTGCCCGCACGAGGCGCTGCGCCATCGTCGCCGGTGGGACGAGGAACGCACGGGCGATCTCGTCGGTCTCGAGACCGCCGAGCGACCGGAGCGTCAGCGCGAGCCGGGCCTCGACCGAGAGGGCCGGATGACAGCACGCGAAGATGAGGCTGAGCCGCTCGTCGGGGATCGTCGTCTCTTCCGCCATCGTGCTCTCCTCGTCGGTGCGAGGCTCGAGTCGCGCCATCAGCTCGGTCTTTCTCTCCAGCGTGCGGTCACGCCGGATGCGATCGATCGCACGGTTGCGTGCAGCCGTCACGAGCCACCCGGCGGGGTTTGCCGGGACGCCGTCGCGCGTCCACCGCTCGAGTGCGACGGTGACTGCGTCCTGAAGGGCGTCCTCGGCGAGGTCGAAGTCACCGAGGACGCCGATCAGCGTTGCGAGGACGCGCCCGTGCTCCTCTCGGAAGAGCCGGGCGAGCGCGGTGTCGGCCGCGTCGGCTATCCGGCGGGCGTCTCCGCGCCGACCGGCAGCACAGGCCGCACCTCGATCGAGCCGTAACGGGCACCGGGGATCCGCGCGGCCCAGTCGAGCGCTTCGTCGATCGACTCGGCCTCGATCAGGTAGAAGCCGCCCAGCTGCTCCTTCGTCTCCGCGAACGGCCCGTCGGTGACGACGGGCTCGCCGTCGCGGACGCGCACGGTCGTCGCCGTCGAGGTCGGCTGGAGCGGTGCCCCGTCGACGTAGCTCCCCTTCGCCTGCAGGTCGGTCGTGAACGCGAAGTACTCCTGGTAGATCGCGTTCTTCTCCGCCTCGGACATCGCGGCCCAGGCCTTCTCGTCGTCGTAGATCAGCAGCGTGTACTGCACCGTGCTCCTCCTTGGTCGCTGACGAGGATACGACGAACGGGAGGCGGCGTTTTCGACAGTCAGGCTCGAGCGAGGGGGCAGGTGAGGCAGGTCGGGCCGCCGTCGCCCTTCGAGAGCTCGGCGCCCTCGTAGACGAGGACCTCGACGCCCGCGCGGGCGAGCCGCTGCCGGGTGCCGTCGTTTCCCGCGACTGCAAGTCCGACCCGCGGCGCGAGCGCGAGCACGTTCGGACCCATGGTCTCGAACTCGTCGTCGGGAACGCCGACGAGTGCGACGCCGCGCTCTTCGAGCAGCTCGACGAGCCGCACCGGCATGAGCGGCAGGTAGCCGACCGCGAGGTCGCGGTCGAGCGGGCTCAGCAGCGAGAGCAGGTGCAGCACCTCGTCGCGGCCGCGGACGTGCGGCAGGTCGAACGCGAGCACGTCGACGCCGGGGAGCGCGGTGCGGAGCGCCTCGATTCCCGCGTCATTTGTCCGGTACGAGCGGCCGACGAGGAGCGTCCGCTCGTCGAGCCAGAGCGTGTCGCCGCCCTCGGCGAGCGCCGGCTCGGCCAGGCGCGCCGCGATCGGCACGCCGGCCGCCGTGAGATCGCGGCCGAGGGCGTCCGGCTCGCCGCAGCGCGCCGCCTTTCCCGGGCGGAGCAGGACCGCGCCGGCGCTCGTGACGAGGGCCGGGTCGAAGACGTAGATCGAGTCGAGGTTCCCCGGCTCTCCCGTGGCCCGTACGACCTCCGCGCCGGCACGCTCGAGCAGGGCGCAGAACGCCTCGTGCTCCGCCGCCAGCCCGGCCCAGCCCGGCTCCGCGCGCCAGCCGAGCGACTGCCAAGAGGGCACGTCCTCCGGGCGCGGCGGGCGGACGAGCACGCGCCTCAGCTGTCCGATCACGACGCGAGCATACGGCGGAGCAGCGTCAGGGCGCCCCGCTTGTCGAGGTACTCGTTGAGGTTGCCGCACTTCGGGCTCTGCACGCAGGAGGGACAGCCGTGCTCGCAGAGACAGCCCTCGAGCATCCGTGCCGTGTCGGCGACCCAGCCCTCGAACCGGTCGTAGCCGCGCTCGGCGATGCCGACGCCGCCGGGGTGGCCGTCGTAGACGAAGACGGTCGGCGCACCGGTCGCATCGTGGTAGTTCGTCGAGAGGCCGCCGATGTCCCAGCGGTCGCACATCGCCCACAGCGGCAGCAGCGCGATCATGGCGTGCTCGGCGGCGTGCAGCGACGAGAGCAGCAACGGCATCTGCTCGAGCCCGTCAAGCTGCGCCTCCGTCGGCACGTACCAGACGGCTTCCGTGTCGAAGGTGGTCGGGGGCAGGTCGAGCCGGAAGACGCCGATCGTCGTCTGGTCGCGGATTCCCTTCTGCTGGTAGGCGACGACCTGCTCGGTGACGGAGACGCGCCCGAAGGTGAGCTCGAGGCCGAGGCGCCGCTCGATGCGCAGCGGCTCCTCGACGTCCGTCGAGGTCTCCTTCTTCACCTGCGTGTACCAGTCGCCGGTGAAGGGCTCGACGATCGACCGGTGGGCGGCGAGGTCGAGCTCGCGGACGAGCCACGGCTCGCCGAGGTGGAGGTAGACGGCACCCTCGTGCACGGTGCTGCAGGCGCGCTCGCGCTCGACGACACCGAGCACCGTGCCGGTGCTCGCGTCGATCACCGTGACGGGGTCGGCGGAGGTGGAGCGGAGCGGTGTGCGGCCGGCCGGGTAGTCCGTACCCGCCCAGACCCAGCCGCGCTTCGTGTGCCGCAGCTCCGGAATCTGCGCGGCGCGGTCGAGCGCGGCGTCGCCGAGGGTCGCGCGATCGTCGTCGTCGACCGGCGCCTCGAACGCGGCCGCGGCGACGTGGCCGTCGAGCACGCGTGGATTGGCCTGGTCGAGGATCGCCGCCTCCACATGGCGGCCCAGGAGCGTCTCGGGCTCGCGCATGAAGTACTGGTCGAGCGCGTCCTCCGAGGCGACGAGCACCGCCAGGCCATGGCCTCGGCGTCCGGCGCGGCCCCATTGCTGGCGGAGGCTCGCCACCGTGCCGGGAAAGCCGACCGAGATTGCGCAGTCGAGCAGACCGATGTCGATTCCGAGCTCGAGCGCGTCGGTCGCCGAGACGCCGAGCAGCTCGCCCTCGACGAGCCGCCGCTCGATCTCCCGGCGCTGCTGCGCCGTGTAGCCGGCGCGATACGGAGCGAGCCGCTTCGCCGTCTCGGCGTCGACGCGGCCGGCGGCCATTCGATGGACGAGCTCCGCGGCCTTGCGGCTCTTCGCGAAGCAGATCGTTCGCAGGTCGCGCTCGACCAGCGCTGCGAGCAGGCGCGCGGCCTCGCCGAGCGGGCTCGCGCGCAGTCCCAGCTCCGCATCGAGCAGCTCCGGATTCCAGAGGACGACGGTGCGCTCGGCCCGCGGGGCCGCATTCCCGCCGACGACCGCCACGTCGACTCCGAGCAGTGCGCGTGCAAGCTCGCCAGGGTTCGCGATCGTCGCCGAGGCGAGCAGGAACTGCGGCTCGGACCCGTAGACGCGCGAGAGCCGACGCAGGCGGCGCAACACGTTGGCGACGTGCGAGCCGAAGACGCCGCGGTAGACGTGCGCCTCGTCGACGACGACGTAGCGCAGGTTGTGCAGGACATCGGCCCAGAGGTCGTGCCGCGGCAGGACGCCGACGTGGAGCATGTCGGGGTTGGTGAGGATGACGTTGGCCGAGCGCCGGATGTGGCGGCGCTGCTCGTGCGGCGTGTCGCCGTCGTAGATGGCGGCGCGTACACCCGGCACCGCGAGCTCGCCGAGGGCTCGCGCCTGGTCCTGCGCGAGTGCCTTGGTCGGGTAGAGGTAGAGGGCGCGGTTCCTGGGCTCGGCCGCGAGCGAGTCGAGCACCGGCAGGTTGAAGGCAAGCGTCTTGCCGGACGCGGTCCCGGTCGTCACGATCACGTGGCCGCCGGCGTGCGCTGCGAACCAGGCCTCCGCCTGGTGTTGGTACAGCTCCGTGATGCCGTGCGCGGCCAGCGCGACGGTCAGCTTCGGGTGCAGCTCGTCCGGAAACGGCGCCGTCCGCGGCGTCCGGGCCGGCTCGGTCGTCAGGTGGGCGAGCTCCTTCCCCTGGAGCAGGTCGTCCCACTGGGAGACGGCGGTCACACCGCTATTGAAGCGTTCGCGTCCTCACTCCTCGCGCAGGACGGCGATCGCCCAGGCGCCGAGCAGTGCCGCCCCGAGCGTGAAGAGCGCCGTGACGACGAGGGAGCCGTGCAGGAGCGAGGCGGTCTCCCAGAGTCCCGGCAGGGCGAGCAGTCCGAGGAAGCGCACCTACCCAATGATGGGCTGTTAGCCTGACGGCACCGGGGTGCCGCACGGCGCGGCTGAGATCACACCCGTCGAACCTGATCCGGGTCATGCCGGCGAAGGGAGCCGCTTGATACCTCGAGCACTGACGATTGCGACCTCCGACTCCGGCGGCGGCGCCGGCATCCAGGCGGACCTGAAGGCCTTCGCCGCGGCGGGCGTCTACGGGACGTCGGTGCTCGTCGCGCTCACCGCCCAGAACACCGTCGGGGTGACCGCCATCCACGAGCTGCCGCCGGCATTCGTACGCGCCCAGCTCGACGCGGTGTTCGACGACATCGGCGTCGACGCGGCGAAGACGGGGATGCTTTTTTCACGGGAGCTGATCGAGACGGTCGCCGACTATCTCACGCGTCGTCCGGTGCCGCTCGTCGTCGACCCGGTGCTCGTCGCGAGCTCGGGCGCGAAGCTGCTCGAGGACGACGCCGTGCAGGTGCTCGTGGGGCGGCTCTTTCCGCTCGCGACGGTCGTGACGCCGAACCTCCTGGAGGCGCAGGTGCTCACGGGCGCAAGTGACAACTTGTCACTAGCGTCGGATCTGCTTGGAACGAAGGCGGCTCCCGCTTCAAGTAACAACTTGTCACTAGCGTCGAAACGCGAGCTGGCCGAGCGGCTGCACGAGCTCGGCGCACGGGCGGTGATCGTGACCGGTGGTCACGGCGAGCCCGTCGATCACCTCTTCGACGGCGTCACGCACACCGAGATTCCGGTCTCACGTCACGACGTCGCGGCGACCCACGGCGCGGGATGCACGCATTCCGCGACGCTGGCCGCACTGCTCGCGCGCGGCGAGCGCCTTCTCGACGCCGCCCGCGGCGCGGCGGACGCCGCCTCGCGCGCGGTCGCGCAGGGGCTCGCCGAGCTGGGATCCGGCGAAGGCCCGGTCGACGTCCTGGGGGTGAGACGTTGATCTCCACCGGCGCCACGTTGCGCACGATCCGCGAGCGCAAGCCGCTCGTCCACCAGATAACGAACTACGTCGTCATGAACGAGACGGCGAACGCGACGCTTGCGCTCGGAGCGCTGCCGGTGATGGCCCACGCCGTCGAGGAGGTCGAGGAGATGGCGGCGATCGCATCGGCGCTCGTGCTCAACATCGGCACGCTCTCCGAACGGTGGATCGAGGCGATGTTGCTCGCCGGCCGGGCGGCGACCGCGAGGAGAATCCCGGTCGTGCTCGACCCCGTCGGCGCGGGCGCGACGCGCTACCGCACGGAGACGGCGCGGCGGATCCTCGACGTCGTCGGCGTCACCGTGCTGCGCGGCAACGCCGGCGAGGTCGCGACGCTCGCCGGCGCCGAGGCCGAGGTACGCGGCGTCGAGTCGATGGCGGTCGGCGTCGACCCGGCCGAGCTCGCGCGTGAGGCCGCGCGGCGCCTGGGCGTCATTGCGTCGGTGACCGGGCCGGTCGACCACGTCTCCGACGGCGAGCGCGTGCTCGCGGTCGCGAACGGGCACGCGCTGCTCGCGGCTGTCACCGGAACGGGATGCATGTCGACCGCCCTCACGGGCTGCTTCCTCGCCGTCCGGCCGGAGCAGCCGCTCGAGGCTGCTGCCTGCGCGCTGGCGGCGTTCGGGGTCGCGGCCGAGGACGCGGCGGCGGGCACGCAGGGCCCTGGGACGTTCCACGTCCGTCTCTACGACGCCTTGTACGCGCTCGATCCGGACGCGCTCGACGCGCGCACACGCATCGAGGAGCTATGACGACCCCAGAAGATGCTGCGCATTTTCCGGGGGCCCCGGTATGAGGCTCGACGAGCTCGGAGAGTTCGGCCTGCTCGCGGAGCTCGAGCGACGCGGGCTCGCGCAGGGGATCGAGCACGATGCGGCCGAGATCGGCGGGCTCGTCGTCACGCAGGACACGCTCGTCGAAGGCGTGCACTTCCGCTCCGACCTGCTCTCCCGGCGCGAGCTCGGCTTCCGGGCCGCCGCCGTCAACATCAGCGACCTCGCCGCCTCCGGCGCGGAGCCGCTCGCGCTGATCGTCTCGCTGGGACTTCCGGGCGAGGCGAGCGTCGAGGACGTGATCGAGCTCTACGAGGGGCTGAACGAGGCCGGTGTGCCGGTGCGGGGCGGCGACACGACGCGCGCGGAGGCGGTGCTGCTGAGCGTGACCGCGCTCGGCCGTGCCGCGCGGGTGCCCGGGCGCGCGGGCGCGCGGCCGGGCGACGTGCTCGTCGTCACCGGTCCGCTCGGCGCCGCCGGGGCGGCCTTCCGCGCGGGCCGTCTCGTGCGTCCGCCTCTCCGCATCGAGGAGGGACGGCGCCTCGCCGCCGTCGCGACGGCGATGCTCGACATCTCGGACGGGCTCGCACCGGACGCGGGCCACATCGCGGACCGCTCCGGCTGCCGCCTCGCGATCGAGCTCGAGCGCGTCCCGCTCGCCGCCGGCGCGACGCTCGACGACCTCGGCTTCGGCGAGGACTACGAGCTGCTGGCCGCGACGCCGGACCCGCTCGGCTTCACGGCGATCGGCCGCTGCGAGGAGGGCTCAGGCGTCCTGCTGACGCTGGGTGGCGAGCCCTTCGGGCTCGCCGGCTGGGAGCATTTCCGCTAGCCACCGCTCGAAGACCGCGCGCGGGCGGGCCCCGACGACGCCGCCGCGTGCCTCACCACCCTGGAAGAGCATCACCGTCGGGATCGACAGGACGGCGAAGCGCGCGGCGATATCGGGGTGGTCGTCGATGTTGAGCCTCGCCACCGGCACCGCGTGCTCGAGGCCTGCGAGGATCGGCTCGACGGCACGGCACGGCCGGCACCACGGCGCCCAGAAGTCGACGACGAGCGGCCCGCCGGCGATCGCGGCGTCGAACGTGTTCTCGTCGAGCTCTCGCACGCGGGTCGCATCGTAGCGGCGGGGGCTATCCTGGGACACCTGCGCGCGCCCGCCCTCGTCGCGACGTTCTGCTGTGCGCTCGCGCTCCCTGCCACTACCGCTTCGCCGGCCGAGGCGGGCGTGGCGAGCGCTGCGCGGCGCGCCGTCGCGAGCTATGACGCGATGCAGCGCCACCTGTACGACGCTCGCACCGGCCGCTACCGCGAGAGCGTCGCAGCGCCGGCCGACGCCCGCGCCTGGCCGTTCTCGCAGGCTCTTGCCGCAACGATCGGCGTTGCCGGTTTGCCGTCGAGCCGCGTCGACGCCGACGTGCGCAGGAGCCTGCGGGCGCTCGAACGCAGCTACCGCAGCGGCGACGTCTACGCCGCCTGGCCCGGCGGAGACGTGTACTTCGACGACAACGAGTGGATCGCCGAGGACCTGCTCGACTGGAGCGAGATGGGCGGCGGCGCCGCGCCGCGAGCCCGCGCCGCCGGCGTGTTCGCGGCCGTCGTCCGCGCCTGGGACGCGAACCCGGCCCATCCGTGCACCGGCGGGGTGTTCTGGACGACCGCGGCCGGCAACCACGACCGCAACACCGTGACGACGGTGAACGCTGCGCTCGTCGGGTTGAGGCTGTACGCGGCGACCGGCCGCCGTGCGTATCTCGTCTGGTCGAGGCGAATGCTCTCCTGGCTCGACCGCTGCCTGCTCTCGCCGGACGGCCTCTACTGGGACCACATCGCGATCGACGGAACGATCGACCGTACGGAGTGGAGCTACAACCAGGGTGGGGCGATCGGAGCGTTCACCGCGCTGTACGAGACGACGCGTGATCCCGTCGCGCTCGCTCGCGCGGAAGGGCTCGCCGACGCGGCGCTCGCCGCCTTCTCCACTCGCTGGCACGCCGGCGAGCCGCCCGAGTTCGCCGCGATCTTCTTTCGCAACCTGCTCGCCCTCACGGCGGTGGACGGACGGCGTCCGTACCTCGATGCCGTCGAGAGCTACGCAAACTGGATGTGGGCGAACGCGCGCGATCCCCGCACGGGACTGTTCTCCTTCGGTGGCCCGACGCGCCTGCTCGACCAGGCGGCCGCGGTGGAGATCTACGCCGCGCTCGCGCGGATGCGGCCTCTCAAAGCCGCCCGGTGATCGCCGCCACTCGCAGGAGCGGCACCTTCGCGAAGGCCTCGAGGATGATCGCGCGGGTCATCTTCGACGTGCCCTCCCTCCGGTCGGCGAAGACGATCGGCACCTCGGCCACCGTGAAACCGCGGCGGAGCGTGCGGTACTTCATCTCGATCTGAAAGACGTAGCCCTGCGAGTCGATCGACTCGAGATCCAGCTGCTCGAGGACGGTACGCCTGTAGCAGGTGAAGCCGGCGGTGACGTCGCGGAGCTTGACGCCGAGGATCGTGCGCGCATAGGTCGAGGCGCCGCGCGACAGGACGCGTCGTCCGAGGCTCCAGTTGGCGGTACCGCCTCCCGGGACGTAACGCGACCCGAGTGCGAGGCCGGCACCGCTTTCGACGGCTGCGACGAGGCGCGGCACGTCGGCCGGGTCGTGGGAGAAGTCGCAGTCCATCTCGACGATGATCTCGGCGCCGTCTGCGAGTGCCCGCTCGAAGCCGGCGATGCAGGCAGGGCCCAGGCCCTGCTTCTCGGGACGGTGGAGGACGGAGACCGTCGGATGCGCGGCGGCGAGCCGGTCGGCGATCTCACCGGTGCCGTCCGGCGAGCTGTCGTCGACGACGAGGATGCGATACCCGTGCGGGAGAAGCGCCTGCACCATCGCCTCGAGGTTCTCGCGTTCGTTGTAGGTGGGGAGGCAGACGATGACGTCGGGCACGTCGTCACAGGCTATCGAGGGCGCCCGTATGATCGGCGAGGTGGCCGCCCTGCCTGGCAACGCCGAGGTCGCGGAGCAGTTCGAGCTGCTCGCCGACCTGCTGGAGCTGGAGGGCGCCGAGTCGTTTCGCGTCCTCGCCTACCGGCGGGCCGCGACCCGGATGCGGGAGACATCCGGCTCGATCGCCCAGCTCGCCCTCGACGGGCGCGCGAAGGAGCTCCAGGGAATCGGCAAGACGATCGAGGAGAAGATCGTCCAGGTCGTGGAGCAGGGGGAGATCGAGGCGCTCGCGAAGCGCAGGACGACGATCCCGGCCGGCGTCGTCCAGTTCATGCGCCTGCCCGGCCTGGGGCCGAAGACGGCGGCGCGCATCTGGCGTGAGCTGGGCATCACCACCGTGGAGGAGCTACGGCAGGCGGCGGAGGCCGAGCGGCTGCGCTCACTGGCCGGGCTCGGTGCCAGGTCGGAGGAGAAGATCCTGAAGGCGCTCGCCTTCCAGGCGGACAACCCGGACGCAGGCCGCCGCCTGCTCGGCGACGGCCTGCCCGCGGTACAGGCCGCCGTCGCCGCGCTGCGCGAGCATCCTGCCGCCGTGCGTGTCTCGGAGGCCGGCTCGGTGCGCCGCCGCAAGGAGACCTTCCGCGATCTCGACCTGATCGCCACTGCGAGTGCCCCGGGCGAGCTGACCGCGTTCTTCGTCCAGCTGCCGTGGGTGGTCGACGTCGCTGCGCACGGCGACACGAAGGCGACCGTCGTCTCGAGCGACGGGCTCCGCTTCGACCTGCGCGTCGTGCCGCCGGAGTCGTACGGGAATCTTCTCCAGCACTTCACCGGCTCGAAGGACCACAACGTCGCGATGCGCGAGGACGCCGTGCGCCGGGGCCTCTCCATCTCCGAGTACGGGGTGACGACCGTCGAGACGGGCGAGGTCGTTCGCAGCGGGGACGAGGAGGAGCTCTACGCGTTCCTCGGCTACCAGCCGATCGCGCCGGAGCTCCGCGAGAACGCCGGCGAGCTGGAGGCGGCCCGCCGCGGCGAGCTGCCGGAGCTCGTCGAGCTCTTGGAGGTGCGCGGCGATCTGCACACGCACACGCACTGGTCGTCGGACGGGAAGAACACGCTCGAGGAGATGGTCGCCGCCGCCGCCACGCGTGGTTACGAGTACTACGCGATCACCGATCACTCCCACTATCTGCGTGAGGGCCGCCTCGCCGCGCAGCTCGAAGAGATCGAGCGCGTGCGCGAGCGATATCCGAAGCTGCGCATCCTCGCCGGCGTCGAGGCGAACATCCGCACGAGCGGGGAGGTCGACGTGCCCGAGGACGAGCTCGCCAGGCTCGACTGGGTCGTCGCCTCCGTGCACCAGGCGCAGGAGAACCGGCCCACCGAGCGCGTGCTCGAGGCGATGGACAACCCGTACGTGGACTGCATCGGCCACCTGACCGGTCGCCGGATCAGCACGCGGGGCCCCCGCGACGTCGACGTCGAGCGCGTCATCGCGAAGGCGCTCGAGACGGGGGTGTTCCTCGAGATCAACGGCCAGCCGGACCGGCTCGATCTGCGCGACGTGCACGCTCGTGCGGCGAAGGAGGCGGGGTTGAAGCTCGTCGTTTCCTCCGACGCGCACCAGATTCGTGCGCAGGGCTACGTCGAGCTCGCGGTCGCGCAGGCACGGCGCGGCTGGCTGACGAAGGACGACGTGCTCAACACGCGGCCGTGGAAGCAGGTCGAGAAGCTGCGCCGAAAGCGACCGTGAGCGACTTCCGCGAGGACGGCCACGCTGCGGTCGAGTGGGCCGCGCGCTACCTCGAGCGCGTCGGCGAGCTGCCCGTCCTCGCACGCGTGCAGCCGGGCGAGCTCTCCGCGCAGCTGCCCGTCTCGCCGCCCGAGCAAGGCGAGCCGTTCACGAATGTGCTGCGCGACCTCGACGAGCTGATCGTCCCCGCCCTCACGAACTGGCAGCACCCTCGCTTCTTCGCGTACTTTGCGATCACCGCTTCGGAGCCCGGGATCCTCGCAGAGATGCTCGCCGCGGCGATGCAGCAGAACGCGATCCTGTGGCGTGCGTCCCCCGCATCGACGGAGCTCGAGCTGCGCACGGTGGACTGGGTTCGCCAGCTGCTCGGCCTGCCCGGCGGCTGGCACGGGCACATCGAGGACACCGCCTCGACGTCGACGCTCGCGGCGCTCGTCGCTGCCAGGCACATCACCGGCCGCAACGTCGTCGTCTGCTCGGAGCACGCGCACTCCTCGGTCGACAAGGCGGCGCGCATGCTCGGGATGGAGCTGCGCAAGGTCCCCGCCGACGGGGAGCTGGCGATGCGCACGGACGAGCTCGACCTCGACGGCGTAGCGGCCGTCGTCGCGACCGTCGGCACGACCTCGTTCGCCTCGGTCGACCCCGTGCGTGCACTGGCCGAGCGCGCGCACGCTGCGGGTGCGTGGCTGCACGTCGACGCGGCCTATGCCGGCTCGGCCTGGATCTGCGAAGAGGAGCGCTGGTCGCAGGACGGAGTCGAGCTCGCGGACTCGCTCGTCGTCAACCCGCACAAGTGGCTGCTGACGCCGATCGACTGCTCACTGCTCTGGACGGCGCGGCCGGACGAGTTCCGGGAGGCGTTCTCGATGACTCCGGAGTACCTGCGCACGTCCGACGACGCGTACGCGCTCTCCGACTACGGCCCGGCGCTGGGCCGCCGCTTCCGGTCGTTGAAGCTGTGGGCCGTGCTGCGGTGCTACGGGGCGGAAGGTCTCCGGGCGATCCAGCGGGAGCACATGCGGCTCGCGGGTCGGTTCGCGGCCTGGGTGGAGGCCGACCCGGACTGGGAGCTCGCCGCGCCGCTCCGCTTCTCCCTCGTCGTCTTCCGGCACAAGGGATCGGACGAGGAGAACGAGCAGATCCTCGAGCGGGCGAACCGCAGCGGTGAGATCTTCCTCTCGCACACGAAGCTCGACGGCCGCTACGTCCTGCGGCTGGCAATCGGCAATGCGCGCACGACTGAGGCGGACGTGCGCCGCGCATGGGAGGTGCTGAACCGATGATCGTCACGACGATGAACGACATCCCCGGCTACACGGTCGACGAGGTGTACGGCGAGGTGATGGGGTTGACGGTGCGCTCGCGCAACATCGGATCTCAGATCGGCGCCGGGCTGAAGTCGATCCTCGGCGGCGAGCTGAAGGGGATGACGAAGGCGCTCGTCGAGAGCCGCCAGCAGGTGATGGCCCGCATGGTCGAGGAAGCGGAGGCGAAGGGCGGCAACGCGATCATCGCGATGCGCTTCGACACCTCGGAGATGGGCGGGCAGTGGACGGAGATCTGCGCCTACGGCACCGCCGTGAAGGTGCGCAGGGCGTAGCGGGCTGGTGGAACCCTCCTAGCCGAGCAGGTCGCTCGTTCCGCGCTGGAGCTCCGCCGCGTCGCGACGGGCCTGCTCCGCAGCGGCGTTGCCGACACGCCGTTCCGCCTCCGTCCGCCACAGACGGCGGTTGTGGTCGGCGATCTCCTGCAGGAAGTCGTTCCACGCCTCGACGAGGGCTGCGACAGGGAGGGAGGCGGCGAACTCGCGCGGCATGAGCCGGACCGGCTTGCCGCCGTGCGTCGCGTCGACCGGTCGCCAGGCGCCGTACTCGAAGCGGACGCTGGCGGCGTCGAAGAAGACGAGCAGGTCGGGCCCCTCCGGGGCCTCCTGCTCGTACTTGACCGGGACCTCGAGCTCCCAGCCCTCTTCCGGCGCGACCGGCCCCGTCTCGCCCGGCTCGACTCGCGTCAGCCACGCGCGCGCGCGGTCCCGGGGCCCGCCCAGGCCGAGCGTGCGCCGCATGCGGCGCAGCAGCGGCCCCGACTCGGTGGGCATCGGCGGGCGCCGGTCCTCCGTGCTGGGCCAGCCCGAGGAGCTGTGGGTGCGATGGCGCACATCCGGCGCGCAAACCCCCGCGGCGTTCAGCCAGCCGGTCAGCCGGAAGCACGACGAGCAGATGAGCACCGGGTACGGCTTCGGGCCGAGCGCCTGCACGCGCAACTCGGCCGCTTGCCGCCGCAGCAGCGCCTGGGGCCGCTCGTCGGAATGGGCGGCGACCGCCTCGGCGTCGAGGGCGGACGCCTGCGCGAGCAGTTCGTCTCTCCCGGCCACTTGCCGATGATAAGCCCGTCAGCCCGATCGGGCGAGCATCGTGAGCGCGGCGTCGTGCAGTGCGACGCGGTAGCGCCAGAAGGCGCGTCCGGTCGCGAGCAGCCGCTCGCGCAGCGGCCCGGCGAGCTCATCGGGCGTGCCCCAGCGCGCGCCCTCGATCTCGCCCGTGTCGGCCGGCGCGAGCACCTCGTCCGCCGTCTCCGCGTGGAACACGTGGGTACACCAGGCGAGCTCGCGGCCGGAGTTGCGAAACAGCGCCCGCGACGCGACGAGGTAGCGCCGCAGCTCGACGTGCAGGCCGGTCTCCTCGAGCGCCTCGCGCACCGCGCCGGAGACGAACTCCTCGCCGGGATGGATCCCGCCGCCGGGCGGTCGCCAGATTCCCGCCGTGAACTGCGGCTTGCGAATCAGCGCCAGACGCCGCGCCGGGTCGAGGATGAACAGCGTCACGTCGTGCGTCCGCCGCGGGTTGTACGTCGCGATCGCCCACTCGACGTCGCTGATCTCGCCCTGCCACGAAAGCTCGTACGGCGCACCGTAGTGCTCCCGCAGCGGTGCGAGCATCGACTCTCCGACATGCATCAGAGCTCGCGCAACAGGTCGAGGAACCGGCCGGTGCCCTCGACGACGATCGCTGCGGCCACGCGCCGTAGCATAGGCGCGTGCGCTTGATCCTGATCGGCCTCGCCGCGGGATTCTTCAGCGCTCTGTTCGGCGTCGGCGGTGGGATCGTGATCGTGCCGCTCCTGCTGCTCGTTGCACGGTGGGAGATCCGTTCCGCGACCGCGACCTCGCTCGCGGCGATCGGGGTCAGCGCCACCGCCGGCGTGATCGCCTACGTCGCGCACGGCGAGGTGCGCCCCGTCTACGCCGCGCTCGTCGGCATCCCCGCTGCCGCTGGTGCCGTAGGCGGCACCGCGCTCCAGCAGCGTTTGCCGGTACGCACGCTCTCGTATCTCTTCGCGGCGCTTCTCGTCGCGATCGCGATCAGGCTGCTCCTCCAGTGACGTATGCGCTCGCCGTGCTGCTGGGCGCAGCCGCCGGGGTGCTCTCGGGCCTCTTCGGCGTCGGCGGCGGGATCCTGTTCGTACCGACGCTGACGGCGCTCGGCCTGACGCAGCTGCACGCGGAGGCGTCGTCCCTTCTTGCCATCATCCCCACCGTGATCGTCGGCGTCTGGCGGCAGAAGCAACACGGCTACGTTCGCTGGCGCAGCGCGCTCGTGATCGGCGGGGCGTCGATCGGTGCGGCGGTCGGCGGCGTGCAGGCCGCCGAGGCGCTGCCCGAGGCGACGCTGCGCAAGCTGTTCGCCGTCCTTCTCGTCGTCACGGCAGGGCAGATCGCCTGGCAGGCGCGCAGGCGTTGAGGCGCCGTCCGCTCCTGCTGTCCACGGCGATGGGCGTCGCGCTCGCGCTCGTGTTCGGCCCCGCAGCGGGCACGACGTCGCTCGCCGGCGGCGCGACGGCCCGCGCGTGGGCGATCCGGATTCTCGTCCCCGGCCGCACCGCCGCCGGCACGCGCGTCCTCACTGCTCCGCTCGGCGCGAGCGCTGCGGCCGGCGGAGCGTTCGTGTACCCCGCGGACGGGTCGATCGTCAGGGCACGCTCGGCGACGACCCGCGTCTCGGCGACGGGCGGGGCGCTGGTGCGCGCCGGGGCGGCCTCCCGCGTGACCGCGCTCTCGCTCTTCGGGGGCGAGATCGCCGCCGCCGCGGCCGGGGGCCGCACCCGCGCCTCGGCGAGCCCCGGCCGTGCCACGGGCTCGAGCGGCGGAGACGGAATCGCCGGGCTCGTCGTGCTCGGCCGGCCGATGACACCGGAGCCGAATCGGCAGATCGCGCTCGGCGACTGGGGCTACGCGATCGCGCTCGAGCAGAAGGGCCAGCGCTTCGACAGGCCGGCGCCCGGCTACCACGACTTCGTCACGGCGCTCGACGTCTTCCTCACCGCCCGCCACGGCGGTCTGCCGGCCGGCAGCGAGGTGCAGATCGGCTACGCCGAGAGCATGGCCCAGGCGGGGCGCCGTGCGCGGCTGCCGCTCGCGCCGTCGGAGCCGGGCGACAACCCCCTCACACCCGTGCTCGCGAAGCCGCTGACGGTGACGCCGAGGCTCGGCGAGACGGGCTACGTCTTCCCCGTCTACGGCAACTCGTCGTTCGTCGACACGTTCGGCGCCTACCGCGCGGACGTCCCCGGCAACTGGCACCACGGCGACGACATCTTCGCCGCGCTCGGCGCTCCGGTCCTCGCGGTCGCGGACGGCACGGTGTTCTCCGTCGGCTGGAACCGGGTCGGCGGCTGGCGGCTCTGGCTCCAGGACGACCGCGGCAACGAGTTCTACTACGCGCACCTGTCCGCCTACTCGTCGCTCGCCGTCGACGGTGCGGTCGTGGACGCCGGCGACGTGCTCGGCTTCGTCGGTGACAGCGGCGACGCCGAGGGCACCCCCGACCACCTCCACTTCGAGGTCCACCCGGTGGGGCTGCTCGGGATCGGCTACGACGGCGCGGTCGACCCGACGACGTATCTCCGCGGCTGGCGCCACGTGCAGGAGGTGCGCTTCCAGGGTGCGGCCGCCCTCGCGCCGCGCACGGCGACGACGCGCCCGCCGAAAGCCGGCGCGGTCCTGCTGGCGAGCAACGACATCTCGAGCGCAAGCGGACTCGACCCGGGCTCGTTCCACCGGGTGCTGGCGCGGGCGCCTGCGGGCGCCCGCCGCTGACGCTTCGCTACGCGCTCGCGGCCGAGCCGTTCCCGCCCTGGTACGTGAAGTCGTCGCTGCCGCCGCCGAGCAGGTGGTCGGACAGCCACTTGCGCGTCTGCGGTCCCGTGAACGGATTGAACAGGATCGCGAGCACGAGCCCGATCAGCAGCAGACCGGAGTTGCCCTTGGGGCGCTCCGCCTTGCCCTGCACACGATCAGCGGCGCGGCGCAGCTCGGACACCGCCGACCGCAGCTCGTCCTGGATGTCGCGGTCCGTCGCAACCCGGGTGGCGATGCCGGTGACACCGCGATTCCCGAGCAGCTCCTCGTAGATCGAGCGGGCCGACTGGTATGCGTTGCGCACGTTCTCGCGCAGCTCCGGGTCGGTGAGCGCGCGCTCGACGTACGGTTTGACATTGCCGGCCGCGTCCGTGACCTTGTCCTTGGTCTTGACCATTCTCGGCGGCTCCTTTCGTTTGCGGACAGCCTTCCTCCTTCTCATTGTCCCTCTTCTCGCGGCCTCGTGCGGAGGATCCTCCCGTCCCGTCGTTCCCGCCTCCCGGCTCGTGGCCGGGTCGGGCTTCCGGGTCTTCCTCCCGGCCGGCTGGACGGTGCAGCGGGCGCGGAACGAGGTCGGGGCCCGCCGGGGCTCCGCGATCGTCTCGGTGACCGTCTTCACGCTTCTGAAGTCGTATTCGCCGGAGCTGTTCACTCGGGCGGCGCGGGAGCTGGACGGGGTCGCCGCCAAGCTCGCGGCGCAGTCGCGCGGCAGGCTGACGGAGCGGGCGACGACGACGGTCGACGGCCTGCGCATCCGTGCCTACCGCTTCACCGGACGCCCGTCCACGGGGCCGGCCTACGAGGAGCGCATCGGCTTCGTGCTCCAGGGCAAGCGGGAATACCAGCTCCTCTGCCAGGCCGCTGCCGGTGCCGGCGACCCCGACGGCGCATGCGCGCTCCTGTTCGCGAGCTTCCAGCTCGCGGCCGGATAGGGTGAAGCCGTGATCGCCCGTCTCGTGCGAATCGTCCTCGCCGCGCTCGGGCTGCTGCTCTACACCTGGTTCGGCGCGGTGCGGAGCCTTCCGCTCGTGAAGCGGCGCAAGGCCGGGCGCCGCGCCGCGCGCGACACCACCTAGAGACCGGCGCGGGCGAGGACCGTCTCCGCCATGCGTTTGGTGGCGGCGTCGACCATCGCGCCCTCGAGC
>Ga0187779_10000137_pt1 | contig 55466 bp, 59 predicted proteins | sample 1015_Q2_SP10_10__FD_132435 | JGI IMG/M metagenome (GOLD analysis project Ga0187779, IMG submission 132435) | Tropical peat soil microbial communities from peatlands in Department of Meta, Colombia - 1015_Q2_SP10_10_MG | ecosystem: Environmental > Terrestrial > Soil > Wetlands > Peat | place...
ACAACATCTCGATGGAGATCAGCTTGATCACGCCGGTAGCGCTGGAGAAGGGGTTGCGTTTCGCGATTCGCGAAGGCGGCCACACGGTCGGCGCCGGCGCCGTCGCGGAGATCATCGAGTAGAACATGCCCAACGGAGAAAAAATTCGGATTCGTTTGAAGGCGTACGATCACCGCATCCTGGACCAGTCCACCAAAGAGATCGTGGACACAGCGAAGCGCACCGGCGCGGACGTGGCCGGGCCGATTCCGCTGCCCACGGTGATCAATCGCTGGACCGTGCTGCGGTCGCCGCACGTGGACAAGAAATCGCGCGAGCAGTTCGAGATGCGCACGCACAAGCGGTTGATCGATATTCTCGAGCCGACGCCGGATACGGTCGATGCGCTCATGAAGCTCGATCTGCCGCCGGGCGTGGACGTCGAAATCAAGGCGTTCGGTCGCGAGCACGCGGCAAAGTGACGATCCGACCAGGATCATCATCCCGAGCGAGCAACGCGAGCGAGGGATCTCTCGGGCGGCAGAAGTGATGTAGAGGACAAAAGGAAATGGGAGTCAACGGCATACTCGGAATCAAGCTGGGAATGACGCAGGTCTTCGCCGACGACGGCACGGCCGTTCCGTGCACGATTCTGCAGGCGGGCCCATGCGTCGTGGTGCAGCGCCGCACCAAAGATAAAGACGGCTACGAAGCCGTGCAGCTGGGCCTGGTGGAATTCATCAAGCCGCAGCGGATCTCGAAGCCGATGACCGGTCATTTCAAGAAGGGCGGCGTCGCGCCGATGCGGTGCCTGGGCGAGGTTCGCATTGAAGATTCAAAAGATGAGACGAAGCCGGGCGATCGCGTGCTGGTCGATGGCTTCAAAGTCGGCGAGTACGTCGACGTGAGCGGCGTCAGCAAGGGCAAGGGATTTCAGGGCGGCGTGAAGCGCTGGCACTATCGCGGCGGTGACAATACGCACGGATCGATGTTTCACCGCGCTCCCGGCGGCATCGGAGCGAGCTCGTTTCCGTCGCGTGTCTGGCCCGGGCAGCATTTCCCGGGACACATGGGCAACGAACGGAAGACTTCGAAGAATTTGCGCGTCGTGAAAATCGACGCGGACGAGAATCTGCTGCTGGTCCGCGGCGCGGTGCCGGGCCCCTCGGGCGCGTACATCGTGATTCGCAAGGCGAAGGCAGCGAAGTAAGCGAGAGAGACGAAAATGCCTGTTGTGGACGTCAAAAATTTGGACGGCAAGAAGGTCGGCACGGTCGAGCTGGCCGACGACGTGTTCTCGGCCAAAATGAATCCGCACCTGCTGCACGAGGCGGTGCGTCATCATCTGGCGGGCGAGCGCGCGGGAACGCACAAGACCAAGGACAAGAGCGAAGTGAGCGGCGCAGGCCGCAAGCTCTGGCGGCAAAAGGGAACTGGCCGCGCGCGCATCGGCTCGATTCGTTCGCCACTGTGGCGGCACGGCGGCACCGTGCACGGTCCTACGCCGCGCGACTACAGCTACGCGCTACCGAAGAAAATGATTTTGGGCGCGCTGCGTTCGGCGCTTTCCACCAAGCTCGCAGACGATAAGATGACGGTTGTCGATGGCTGGAAGCTCGATTCGCACAAAACGAAGCCCTTCCGCCAGGCGCTGACGAAGCTCGACAGCGAGATGAAGACAATTCTGCTCGTCGAAAACGGCGCGAACGTCAACCTCGAGCGCGCGAGCCGCAATCTCGAAGGTGTCACGCTGGTCGCTCCGACGACGCTCAAGCCGTACGACCTGATGCGGCACGACCGCCTGATGCTTTCGCGCGACGCTGCCGTTCGCTTGAGCCACGCGCTGTCGCTCGCGAGAACCGCCGAAGCTCCGGCGTCGAGCGAATCGGCCGCTGCTGCGAAACCGGCCGAAGCAAAGGCTGCGCCGACAAGAGCACCGAAAGCGGCATCCAAGCCGGCCGCAAAGAAGCCGGCTGCGGCGAAAAAAGAAAAGCCGAAGGCTAAGCCCAAGGCGAAAAAGGATTAGTCGATGGCGACGAGGCTTTATCAAGTGATTCGGCGTCCGATCATCACCGAGAAGGGACTCGGCGTGAAGGAATTGCAGCACACGGTGGTCTTCGAGGTCGCGCCGGACGCGACTAAGACGGAGATCAAGGAAGCCGTGCAGCGGATCTTCAAAGTGAAGGTCGATCACGTGCGCACGGCGATCTATCACGGCAAACTTCGCCGGCGCGGACGCAGCGAGGGCTTTCGCAGCGATTGGAAGAAAGCCTATGTGCGGCTGGCGGAAGGCGAAAAGATGATCGAGTACGCGGAGAATTTGTAGTTTCAGCATGGCGGGCGGGCGAAAGTCCCCGCTCGGAGGTAAGAGGCAACAATGGCGCTCAAAACATTTAGGCCCTACACACCGGCGCGGCGTTTCTTGACGATGCTCGATAAGAGCGAGATCACCAAGGAAACGCCGGAAAAGTCGCTCACCGAACCGAAGAAGCGCAGCGGCGGCCGCAACTCGCACGGCGAAGTCACGATGTGGCACCGCGGCGGCGGACACGCGCGCAAGCTGCGCACGATCGATTTCCGGCGCGATAAGACGGGAATCCCGGCGAAGGTCGCGGCCATCGAATACGATCCGAACCGATCCTCTCGCATCGCGCTGTTGCACTACGCCGATGGCGAAAAGCGCTACATCCTGCAGCCAGTCGGCCTCGAAGTCGGCATGACGGTGCAGAGCGGCGAAGGCGCGGACATTCTGCCCGGAAATGCGCTGGCGATCCGGCACATTCCACCCGGCACGATGGTCCACAACCTCGAGCTGTTCCCCGGCAAGGGTGCGCAAGTCGTACGCGCGGCCGGCGGAGCGGCGCAGCTGCTCAGCAAAGAAGGCGATATCGCTCTCATCAAGCTACCCTCGGGCGAAGTGAGAAAGTTCAGCGTCGATTGCATGGCCACGGTCGGCCAGCTCGGCAATCTCGATCACGAGAATGTGACCTACGGCAAGGCGGGACGCACCCGATGGCACGGCAAGCGTCCCACGGTTCGCGGCGTGGCGATGAACCCGGTGGATCACCCGCACGGCGGCGGTGAAGGCCGCGTCAAGGGTAACCACCCGCAGACGCCTTGGGGATTTCCGACTCTGGGCGCCAAGACGCGCAAGAAGCGTCCGAGCGACCGGATGATTGTGGAGCGGCGGAAGCCGTAACGATTTGCGCGATCCTTCGGGCCGGAGTTCCGGCTCGCGGGATGAAGAGCAGTAGACAAACTGGAGAGTAAAAAATGAACCCGGCGCGGCGGGTGATCGAGGATACCCCTATGGCAGCCACCAGAGCATCGCGACGTGCAACAAGCCGGCGACCCACCCGCGCCCGGAAAGCAGTTCCGCGGCGGATTGTGAAGCCGGTTGCAAAGGCAGCGCCCAAGCCGGGATCGAAATTCGCGCCGGCGCCGCAAGTTTTGTTCCGGCTGTGCAAGCCGGGTTGGTCGGTGATTGTGGACAAGATTCCGAACGCGCAGGGGACTCGCTTCGTGTGTCCCTTCTGCCCGCTTTCGCATCGCGTCCCCGGACCCGTGCGCGGGTTCCGGAAAATGCGCCGCGCGCAGTGGGTGAAATTGCGCCGCGTGGAGGAGTAGCAGCTCGATGGCACGTTCGCTGAAAAAGGGACCGTTCGTCGATCTCCACCTGCAGCAAAAGGTGGAAGCGATGAACGCCCGCAACGAAAAGAAAGTCGTGAAGACGTGGTCGCGCCGCTCGACGATTCTGCCCGAGATGGTGGGCCACACGCTCGCCGTCCACAACGGGAAGAAATTCATCCCGGTGTACATCACCGAGCAGATGGTGGGGCACAAGCTCGGCGAGTTCGCGCCGACGCGCAGCTTCAAAGGCCACGGCGTGAAGGCGGCGCTTGAGAAGGCGGCGGCTGCGGCGGGCGCTCCTCCGGGAGCGGCAGCGGCTGCGGCTCCGGCCCCCGCGAAGTCATAAGCGAAGGCACAGACAATGGCGACGGCAACCGAAGGTCAGATTGCAGGGTTGGCGAATACGCGGTTCGTCCGCGTCTCGCCGCAGAAAGCGCGGCTGGTGGTGGATCTAATCCGCGGCCAGCGCGCGGAAGACGCTTTGCAGACTTTGCGCTTCACCAAGAAGCGTGTGGCGAAGGAAATCGAAAAGACGCTGCGCAGCGCCATCGCCAATGCCGAGCGGAAAGCAGACGACGCAGGCGCGTCGCTCGACGTCGATCAGCTCTATGTCACAAGCTGCTTCGTGAACGAAGGCCCGCGCTGGAAGCGCATGCGTCCCGCGCCGATGGGCCGCGGCTTTCGGTACCAGAAGCGGACGAGCCACATCGTCGTGCAGGTGGCCGAGCATCATCGCGCGGCAGCCGATCGCGCGGCGGCGGCAGCAGCCGAAGCTGCGGCTTCGAAGGGCGTGAAGGGCGCCGTTCGCCGGGCTCGCAAAGCAATTGAGAAGCGCGCGAAAGACGCGCAGAAAAAGAAGTAGGAGGCCAATTTGGGCCAGAAAACACATCCGTACGGATTTCGCCTGGGCTACAACAAGGGCTGGCGCTCGCGCTGGTTCGCGAAGAAGGAGTATGCCGACCTTCTTCACGAAGACGTCATCCTGCGCAAGCAGCTCAAGGACCGGCTGAAGTCGGCCGGCGTCGACGCCATAGATATCGAGCGCGCCGCGAACAAGCTCGTCGTCCGAATCTACACCGCGCGGCCCGGAATCATCATCGGGCGCAAGGGATCGGAAATCGACAAGCTCAAGGGCGAAGTGCAGAAACGCACCAAGCGCGAAGTGCATATCGACATTCAGGAAGTCCACCGCCCCGAGCTCGATGCCACGCTCGTGGCGGAATCGATTGCGCTGCAGCTCGAAAAACGCGTCGCGTTTCGCCGCGCGATGCGCAAGGCGGTCGATTCGGCTCTGCGATTCGGTTGCAAGGGGATCAAGGTGCGCGTCGCGGGGCGTTTGAACGGCGCGGAAATCGCGCGCAAAGAGTGGTACCTCCAAGGCCGCTTACCTCTGCAGACGCTACGCGCGGATATCGATTTCGGCACGGCCGAGGCGCACACCACCTACGGCGTGATCGGCGTGAAGTGCTGGATCTATCAGGGCGAAAAGGTGCCGCCGCGAAGCAAGCCGGGCGCAGGCGCGGAAGTGTAAGGGAACCACAATGTTGATGCCGAAAAAAGTGAAGTACCGCAAGCAGCAGCGTGGGCGCCGCACGGGCAAATCCTGGCGCGGTGGCTCGCTTGCGTTTGGCGACTACGGACTGAAGGCTCTCGAGCCGGCGTGGATCACCGACCGGCAGATCGAAGCGGCGCGCGTCGCGATCACACGCTTCATCAAGCGCGGCGGAAAGCTCTGGATTCGCGTGTTTCCGGATAAGCCGTTCACGAAGAAGCCGGCCGAAACGCGTATGGGAAAAGGCAAGGGGCCACCGGAGCGCTGGGTGGCGGTCGTGAAGCCCGGCCGCGTGATGTTTGAAATGGCGGGCGTCGATCTTGCGTCGGCGACCGAAGCCATGGAGTTGGCAGCGAACAAGCTGCCGATCGCCACGAAGTTCGTCACGCGGGCGGAGGAACTCTGATGGCGCGAAGCATCGAGAAGTTTCGCGAAATGACGGCAACCGAGCTCGAAACCCAGCAGCGCGAACTTTCCGAGCAGATTTTTCGCCTGCGGTTTCAGCTTTCCTCCGGCCAAGCCGAAGGACTCAAGAAGCTGCGGGAAGCGAAAAGAGATCTCGCGCGCGTGAAGACGCTTATCCGCGCGAATGAATTGAGGAAGGCGTAATGGCAAACGAAGCGACAGCCCCGGCCACGGCGGTTTCGGCGGGGCCGAAAGAGCGCGGCGCCCGGCAGGAACTGGTCGGCGTGGTGACGAGCGCAAAGATGCAGAAAACGATCGTGGTGAAAGTCACGCGCACCACGCAACACCCGCTCTATCGCCGCGTCGTGCGGTCCGGCAAGAAGTATTACGCGCACGACGAAACCGGAGAAGCGCGCGTGGGCGATACGGTGCGCATCGTTTCCACTCGCCCCCTATCGAAACTGAAGCGCTGGCGGCTCAAGGAAGTTCTGGCGCGCTCGACGCGCGTGGCCTGAGCGGCGCAAACTTTAAGGGAGTACGACGATGGTTCAGATGCGGACATGGCTAACGGTCGCCGATAATTCCGGCGCCCGGCAGATCACCTGCATCCTTCCGCTGGGAGGAGACGCAGGACTGACGGCCGGCCTTGGCGATGTCATCACGGCGGCGGTAAAGGAAGCGTCGCCGGACGGCCAGGTGAAAAAGGGAAAAGTCGTGCGCGCGGTGGTGGTGCGCACGAGAAAAGAGCAGCGGCGCAAGGACGGGACGTACATCCGGTTTGACGACAACGCCGCCGTGCTGATCAACGATGCGAACGAGCCGATTGGAACGCGCGTCTTCGGGCCGGTAGCCCGCGAGCTGCGCGACAAGAACTTCACCAAGATCGTCTCGCTCGCTCCGGAAGTGTGGTAGCGATGAACAAGACAAATCAGAGCGTCGCTTCGATTGGCATCCGCCGCGGCGACATGGTGAAAGTGATGGCCGGGCGGTCGAAAGGCCGGACCGGCAAGGTGCTCAACGTGAATCCGGAAACCCGGCGCGTCACGGTCGAACACGCCAACATCATCAAGAAGCACACGCGGCCCAATCCGTCGAAAAACATTCGCGGAGGCATCGTCGATAAAGAAGGCCCGATTCATGTTTCAAACGTCATGCTGATCTGCCCGGGCTGCGGCAAGCACACGCGCGTCGGGCACACGACGCTGCCGGACGGCACGAAGGTTCGCACCTGCCGCCGCTGCAATGCGACGTTTGAGCACTAGAGGAAATTTGAGGAAGCGAAGAAATGATTAGCCGGTTGCACGATAAATATCGCAAAGAGGCCGTTCCGGCGCTGACCAAGCGCTTCGGCTACACGAACACGATGGCGGTGCCGCGCGTCGCGAAAGTGACGCTCAATATCGGACTCGGCGAAGCGGTGCAGAACGTCAAGTTGCTGGACACGGCTGCGGCGGAGCTCGGTCAGATCGCCGGGCAGAAGGCCGTCATCACGCGCGCCAAGAAGTCGATCGCGAATTTCAAAATCCGCAAGGGCATGCCGATCGGCTGCATGGTCACGCTGCGCGGCGAACGCATGTACGAGTTTCTCGACCGGCTCACGGCGGTCGTTTTCCCGCGCGTGCGCGACTTCAAGGGGCTTGCCCCGAATTCATTCGATGGCCGCGGCAACTACACCCTGGGACTCAAGGACCAGCTCGTGTTTCCGGAAATCGATTACACGCGCGTGGACAAGATCAAGGGCATGAACATCACGATTACCACGACGGCGCGCAGTGACGAAGAGGGGCGCGAGCTGCTCAAGCTGCTCGGCGTACCCTTCCGCGCGCAGGGCGCTTAAGGAGAGCGAATGGCTCGAACCAGTCAAATTGCAAAGACGCGGCGGAAATTGAAATTCAACAAGATTCGCCAGCGCAATCGCTGCCGCATCTGCGGCCGGGCGCGCGGCTTTTTGCGCAAGTTCCACATGTGCCGCATCTGCTTCCGCGGCCTCGCGCTCAAGGGAGAGATTCCCGGCGTGGTGAAGGCGAGTTGGTGAGGACCCGAGAATGATCACTGATCCCATTGCCGATCTTTTGACGCGCATTCGCAACGGCAGCCGCGCGCGCCATCCGCGCGTCGACCTGCCTTCGTCGAAGCTGAAAGTCGAGATCGCGCGCATCCTGAAGGACGAAGGCTACATCGCGAACTACAAGGTCGCGGACGAAAAGGGCAAGCGCACGCTGCGCGTTTTCCTGCGTTACACGCCGGACCGCCGCAGCGTGATCACGGATCTGCGCCGCGTTTCGCGGCCGGGCTCGCGGCGTTACATCGGCAAGGCCGGAATTCGCCCGGTGGTGGGCGGGATGGGCATTGCGATCCTATCCACGCCGCGCGGCATCATGACCGGTCAGGCGGCGCGCAAAGAAGGCGTCGGCGGCGAACTGCTTTGCGAGGTTTGGTAAAGGAAGCCTGGTAGGCGAGGATTAGGGGACCATGTCGCGAATCGGAAACAAAATCATCGCGGTACCATCGGGAGTGAAGGTCCAAATCAAGGACGGCGTCGTGGACGTCCAGGGCCCCAAGGGCAAGATGTCGATCACGCTGCCCCGCGGAATTCGTTTTGAGCAGAAGGACAGCACGCTCGTCGCCAAGCGCGAAACCGAGGAGCAGCGCGCGTTGCATGGACTCGCGCGCGCTCTCGTCGCCAATGCGGTCACCGGCGTCACGCAGGGTTTCAAGAAGGAACTCGACATCGTCGGCGTCGGCTACCGCGCCGAAGTGAAGGGCAAGAATCTGGTGATCGCGCTAGGCTATTCGCATCCGATCGAGTTTCCGATTCCCGAGGGAATTCAGATCGCGGTCGAGAAGCAGACGCACTTGACGGTTTCCGGCGCGGACAAAGGCCAGGTCGGCCAGGTTTCCGCCAATCTCCGCGCGCTGCGTCCGCCCGACCCGTACAAGCAGAAGGGCATTCGCATCACCGGCGAGCGCTTGAAGAAGAAGGCCGGTAAGGCCGGCGCCAAGACGGCGGCCGCGTAGCGCCCGGCGCAAAGGAGAACGAGCGTGGCAGTTTCGGTTCGAAGATTATCGCGTGAAGCGCACCGCGAGCGGATTCATCTCCGCACGCGCAAGCGCCTGGTGGGCACGTCCGAACAGCCGCGGCTCAGCGTCCACCGCTCCAGCCGCCACATTCGCGCCCAGGTGATTGACGACCTGAAGGGCAGCACGATCGTCTCGGCCAGTTCGCTCGATAAGGAAGTGCGCGCCAAGATCAAGGGCGGCGGTAATGTCGCGGCGTCGAAAGTCGTCGGCAAGATCATCGCAGAGCGCGCCAAGGCCAAGGGAATCGAAAATGTCGTGTTCGACCGCGGCGGCTACCAATATCACGGACGCGTGCAAGCGCTCGCGGAAGCGGCCCGGGAGGCGGGCCTGAAGTTCTAAATACTATGCCGAAACAAGAGCTCAAAGACACGCTTGCGATTCGCCGGCCGCTGTCGGCGAACCAGGCAAATTTGAAAGACCAGGTTGTCTCGATCAATCGCGTCACGAAAGTCGTGAAGGGCGGCAAGAACCTCAGCTTCTCCGCGCTCGTCGTCGTCGGCGATCAGGGCGGTCACGCCGGATTCGGCATGGGCAAGGCGCGCGAAGTTCCCATGGCCATTCGCAAAGCGATCGAGCAGGCCAAGAAAAACATGGTCAAGCTCAATCTTAAGGGTTCGACGATTCCGCATCAGGTGGTCGGTTCCTACGGCTCGGGCCACGTGCTGCTGAAGCCTGCGCCGGAAGGCACGGGCGTGATCGCTGGCGGTCCGGTGCGCGCCGTGATGGAGGTTGCGGGAATCCAGAACGTGCTCACGAAATCGCTTGGCACGTCGAATCCGCACAATGTAATCAAGGCCACTTTCGACGCGCTCCTGCACCTGAAGGACGCCTCGAAGGTCGCGGAAACGCGCGGCAAGGCGGCCGCGGAGGAAGCGGCGGCTGCATCGTAGCGCCGCGCTCGAAAATTTATGGCGACGAAGAAAAAATCCGGCACGCTGAAAATCAGATGGGTGCGCAGCTTCATCGGCTGCCCGCGCGGCATGCGGCAGACGATTCGCGGTCTCGGCTTTCGCCGCATGCAGCAGGTGGTCGAGCGCGCCGACACGCCTGAAACGCGCGGCATGATCGCCAAAGTCCACCATCTCGTCGAAATCGAGGATTAACAGGCCATGGCCACACCGACACTATCGAATTTGAAGCCACCGCGCGGCTCGCGCCATCGCAAGGTGCGCGTCGGACGCGGCATGGGCTCGAAAATGGGCAAGACCGCGGGCGCGGGCAACAAGGGTCAGCAGTCCCGCCGCGGCTATTCGCGCCGCCCGGGATTTGAAGGCGGACAGATGCCGCTGCATCGCCGCCTGCCCAAGCGCGGTTTTACGGCGCCGTTTTCGAAGACGTTTGCAGTCGTCAACATCGCTACGCTCAACGAATTCAATGCGGGCGAGACCGTCACGCCCGAGTCGCTCGCCGAGCGCGGCATGATCCATGCGCAACACGACGGCGTGAAAATTCTGGGTGACGGCGAACTGAAGATCGCGCTTACGGTTCGCGCGCACGCCTTCAGCAAGTCGGCCGCGGAGAAAATCGCCAAGGCCGGAGGGAAGACCGAAGTCCTGTCATGAGGAAGCTGGTCGAGGCATTTCGGAATATTTTCGCGACGCCGGACCTGCGCAATCGTGTGCTCTTTGCGCTCGGCCTGCTCGCGGTATACCGCCTCGGCTCGTTTATTCCGACTCCCGGAATCAATACGGACGCGCTCCAGCAGATTTTCGAGCAAAATCGCGGCTCGGTGCTCGGCATCATCGATCTTTTCAGCGGCGGAAACTTCCGCCGCCTGACGATCTTTGCGCTCGGCATTATGCCGTACATCACCTCGTCGATCATCCTGCAGTTGCTCGTAGTGGTTTGGCCTTACCTCGAGCGGTTGCAGAAAGAAGGCGAGCTCGGACGCCGCAAGATTACGCAGTACACGCGCTATCTCACGATCATCCTGAGCGCGTTTCAGTCGTTCGCGATTGCCCGCACGCTCGAAGGCAACGCCCTGGGCGGCGCGTCGCTCGTGTATAACCCGGGCTGGCGCTTCATCCTGATGACCATGCTCACGCTGACCACCGGCTCGGCCTTCATCATGTGGCTTGGCGAGCAGATCAGCGACCGCGGAATCGGAAACGGCATGTCGCTCATCATATTTGCAGGGATCATCGTCGGCTTGCCGCGCGCGGTCAACGACCTGTGGCAAAAAGCGGTCAACGGCCAGTGGGGTTCGTTCACCGGCATCGCGATCGTTGCGCTGCTGGCGCTGATGGCTGCGGTCGTCGCGTTCATCGTCTTCGTCGAGGGCGGCCAGCGCCGAATTCCGGTGCAGTACGCCAAGCGCGTGATGGGCCGCAAAGTGATGGGTGGGCAGATGACGTATCTGCCGCTGCGCGTCAATTCCGGCGGCGTGATTCCGCCGATTTTTGCGAGTTCGTTGCTTACGTTTCCGCAGACTCTGGCGCTGATCTTTCAGAGCAAGTCGCCGGTTCTGCAAAACATTGGCAAGGCGATTCAGTGGGGCGAGCCGCTTTACACGGTGCTCTACGTCGGCCTGATCGTCTTTTTTGCGTTCTTTTACGTGGGAATCATTTTCAATCCCACGGAGCTTGCCGACAACATGCGCAAGTACGGCGGTTTCATCCCGGGCATCCGGCCGGGGCGGAACACGTCGGAATACATCAACAAGATTTTGTCGCGGCTCACGCTCGTCGGCGGCGTCTACCTTGCGATTGTCTGCTTGCTGCCGGAATGGATGATTTCCGGCATCCACTTGCAGCACCTGCCGCCGTGGCTCGGCGGCAACTGGTTCGACGCGCACATGTGGCGCTTTATTCTCGACGGACTGAACGTGCAATTCTATTTCGGCGGGACGTCGCTGCTGATCGTCGTCGGCGTCGCCATGGACACGGTGCAGCAGCTTGAAGCGCAGCTCGTGATGCGGAATTACGAGGGTTTCGTACGAAAGGGCCGGGTGCGAAGTCGTCGCGGCTGATGGCCGCGGCTGGATGGTGACGGTTGGCTCTTGATCGGGCGTTGATTTTCCTGGGTCCTCCCGGAGCGGGCAAGGGCACCCAGGCGAAACAGATCGCGCAGAGTTTCGGAGTGCCGCATCTTTCGACCGGCGACATGTTCCGCGACGCGGTCGATCGCGGCACCGAACTCGGGCGCCAGGTGAAGCCGATCATGGATAGCGGCAAACTGGTGCCGGACGATCTGGTCATGAAGCTGGTCGAGGAACGGCTCGGGCGGCCCGATTGCGCGCACGGTTTCGTGTTCGACGGCTTCCCGCGGACGATCGCGCAGGCAAGCGGGCTCGACGGAATCCTCGCGAAGCGGGGCTTCGGTAAGCCGCTCGTGATCGATTTGGTGGTGAGCGCGGACAAGCTGATGCGGCGGCTCACCGGCCGCCGGACGTGCAGCGTGGGCGGCGAGATTTACAATATTTATGACGCGCCGCCGAAAAGCGACGGCATCTGCGACGTCGATGGCGGCAAGCTGGTACAGCGCGCCGATGACCGTCCTGAAGTCGTGAAAGAAAGGCTCGCGGCCTACGAGCGCCAGACGAAGCCACTGACGGATTATTACCAGCGTCAGGAAGTGCTCAAGACGGTCGATGCGGGCGCAAGCGTGGAAGAGGTCGCACGCGCTCTTCGCGAGATTTTGAAGGGCGCAAAAAGCTGAGATGGTTGTCTGCAAATCGCCGGCCGAGCTGGAAAAGATGCATCAGGCCGGCCTGATCGTTTGGGAAGCGCTCAATAGGATGCGCGAAATGGTCCGGCCGGGCCTTTCGACGAAGGAGCTGGACGATTTTGCTGAGAAGTTTACGGTCGAGCATCACGCGCGGCCGGCGTTCAAGGGTTATCGAGGGTATCCGGGTTCGGTCTGCACCTCGATCAACTCTGAAGTCGTTCACGGAATACCGTCGGCGACTCGGAAGTTGCGCGAGGGCGATATCCTCTCGATGGATTTTGGGGTCGAGCTGAACGGCTACTTCGCCGATGCGGCCCTGACGGTGGGCGTCGGAAAGATTTCGCCGCAGCGGGAAAAGCTGCTGCGGGTGACGCGCGATTCGCTCGATTGCGCGATCGAGAAGGTCCGGACCGGAAATCGGCTCGGGGACGTCTCGTCGGCCGTTCAAAAGTGCGTGGAAGCCAATGGATTCTCGGTCGTGCGGGAATTTGTTGGCCACGGCATCGGAACAAAGATGCACGAAGAGCCGCAGGTTCCCAATTACGGCTCGCCGGGCGTCGGACCGCGCTTGCAAGAAGGCTTGGTCCTCGCGATCGAGCCGATGGTGAATTCGGGTGGTCCAGCCGTGAGGATTTTGGACGACGAGTGGACCGCAGTGACGCTCGATGGGAGTGACTCGGCGCATTTCGAGCATACCGTCGCGGTCACGAGCAACGGGCCTTGGATTTTGACGCGGCCGGATGAAGCGACCGGCCCCTGCTGGTAACGAGAGTTAGGAGCGCATGGCCAAAAGACCATTGCCGGAAAAGAAGAAGTCAGCCGAGGAGAGCGGCAAGGAAGACGCCATCGAAGTGATGGCGACGGTGATTGAGCCGCTTCCCAACGCGATGTTTCGCGTCGAGCTGGAAAACAAGCACCAGGTGCTCGCGCACATTTCCGGAAAGATGCGGAAAAATTTCATCCGCATCCTGGCGGGCGACCGTGTCGCCGTCGAGCTTTCGCCCTACGACCTGACGCGCGGCCGCATCGTGTATCGCTATAAGTAAGCGCCGCGGTCGGGCGTTGGTTAAGGTTTGAATGTAGTGCCGGGCTTTAGCCCGGCATCTTGGTTTCGAATATATGTAGCTCAGGTCTTCAGACCTGAGGGTTTTGGGAGAGAGAACGGAGTTGAAATGAAGGTTCGTGCATCGGTCAAGAAAATTTGCATGAAGTGCAAGATCGTTCATCGGCGCGGCGTCGTGCGCGTAATTTGCAGTAATCCGAAGCACCGCCAGCGCCAGGGCTAGGAGAGAAACAATGGCACGCATTGCAGGTGTGGATTTGCCGCCCAACAAGCGGCTCTGGATCGGGCTTACGGCCATCTACGGAATCGGGCAGCAGCGCGCGCGGGATCTGGCCGCAAAGGCCAATGTCGATTCGACCAAGAAGATCAAGGATCTGACTGAAGACGAGGTCACGCGTCTTCGCGCCGCAATTGAGGCCGAGGGCCAGATCGAAGGCGATCTCCGCAAGGAAATTCAGATGAACGTCCGGCGGCTGATCGAAATTCAGTGCTACCGCGGCCTGCGCCACCGCCGCAATCTGCCGGTGCGCGGCCAGCGGACGCACACCAATGCGCGCACCCGCAAGGGACCGCGCAAGGGCGCCGTGGCAGCGAAGAAGAAAGTGATGGCCCGCAAGTAAAGCGGCACGGTTTTCGGGTGGAAGCGTGGGGCTTTAGCCCCACGAACGAAGTCCGAAATGAAATTGGGCTTTAGCCCCGGGCTGTTAAGGTTTGAACGTAGCGCTGGGCTTTAGCCCAGCATCTGGAAAGGTCGGGTCGAGAGAAATGGCAAAGGAACCGCAGGACGCAGCCGCTGCTCCGGCAGCAGGCGCAAAACCGACGAAGCGAAAGAAGGAATTTCGCAAGAAGAAGGAAAAGCGCATCGTGCCGCACGGCGTCGTGTGCATTCAGGCGACATTCAACAACACGATCGTCACGCTCACCGATCCCGACGGCCGTGCGGTGAGCTGGGCCTCGGCTGGCTCGGTCGGCTTCAAGGGCTCGCGCAAAGGCACGCCGTATGCCGCGCAGCAGGCTGCGATGACGGCCGCGGGCGTCGCGCGCGATCAGTACGGGATGAAGTCAGTGGAAGTGCGCGTGAAAGGTCCTGGCGCGGGACGCGAATCCGCGGTGCGCGCGCTTGCCTCTTCGGGTTTGCACATCAATGCGATCAAGGACGTGACGCCGGTGCCGCACAACGGCTGCCGTCCGCCGAAGCGCCGCCGCGTCTAGAATTTTCGGTGGAAGCGCGGGGCTTTAGCCCCGAGCGGTCAAGGTTTGAATGTAGCGCCGGGGTCTTCAGCCCGGCATCTTGAAGGAGAAACACTTGGCTCGACATCGTGAAGCAGTTTGCCGGCTGTGCCGACGCGAAGGGCAGAAGCTCTTCTTGAAAGGCCTCCGGTGTTTTACGGAAAAATGCGCCATTGAAAAGCGCAACTTCGTGCCCGGCCAGCACGGCCAGGCGCGCCGCGCGAAGATGGTCGGCTACGGCGTGCAGTTGCGCGAAAAGCAGAAGATGAAGCGCACCTATGGCCTGCTCGAGCGCCAGTTCCGCTCGTACTTCGAGAAGGCCGTTCGCGCCAAGGGCCCGACGGGCTCGAATCTCGTCGTGATGCTGGAGCGCCGCCTCGACAACGTCGTCTATCGCGCCGGCCTCGCCGGATCGCGCGCGCAGGCGCGCCAGCTCGTGCTGCACGGCCACATCCGCGTGAAAGGCAACAAGGTCAACATCCCGAGCTATCTCGTGCAGGTGGGCGACGAAGTCGCGCTCAAGGAAAAGATGCATCAGAACGCGATGGTGCTCGAAGCGCGCAACCTGGCGCAGACCCAGGGCCTCGCGCCGTGGCTCGATATCGACCGCGAAAATTTCAAAGCGCGCGTCGTGGCGTTGCCTCGCCGCGAAGACGTGCAAACGCCGCCGATGAGCGAGCAGCTCATCGTCGAGTTGTACTCCAAGTAATCACACGATTTTCTTTCGACGGATCGCAGGCTCGCCGCGGGCGGGCCGGGAGGAATGGCAAATATGTGGAAGGGCTTTCAGAAACCAAAGCGGTTGGCGGCCGAACCCGAGTCGCTTACGGACAAGTACGGAAAGTTTTCCGCGCAGCCGTTTGAGCGCGGCTGGGGGACCACGGTCGGCAACTCTCTGCGGCGCGCGCTGTTGAGCTCGATCGAAGGCGCGGCGATCACCGCCGTCAAGATCGAAGGCGTGCTGCATGAATTTTCGCCGATCCCGGGCGTGGTCGAGGACGCAACCGACATCATACTCAACCTCAAGCAGATTCCGCTCAAGCTCAATAGCGACCAGCCGAAGACGATCACACTCCGCGTCGATGCGCCCGGCCCGGTGCTCTCCGACAAAATCGAAGAGGATGCCGACATCGCCGTGCTCGACAAGGGCGTCTACATCGCCACGGTCAGCGAGGGCGGCAAGCTCGAGCTCGAGCTGCGCGTGAAAAACGGCCGCGGCTACGTCGCCGCGGACCGCAACTTCGATGAGGATCTCCCGATCGGCTACATCCCCATCGATTCGGTCCACTCGCCCGTGCGCAAAGTCAACTACTCGGTCGAAGCGGCCCGTCTCGGCCAGATGACCGATTACGAAAAGCTCACGATGGAAGTCTGGACCAATGCGGCAATCACTCCGCAGGACGCCATCGGCCTCGCCGCGAAGCTGATCAAAGACCACATGAGCATCTTCATCAATTTCGAGGAGCAGCCCGAGCTGCCTGAGGAGGCGATCGAAAGCTACGCCGATCCGCGCCTCGAATACCTCGACCGTTCGGTCGAAGAGCTCGAGCTTTCCGTCCGCTCCTACAATTGCCTGAAGAACGCCAACATCCAGAATCTCCGCGAGCTCGTGCAGAAGACCGAGTCCGAAATGCTCAAGACGAAAAATTTCGGCCGCAAGTCTCTCAACGAGATCAAGGACATCCTCAACAAGATGGGCTTGAGCCTCGGCATGAAGTTCGATGACCACGGCCGCATCATCTGGCCGCCGCTGCCGAGCCAGACCGCTCCGCTGCCGCCGGAGGAGGGCGCGGCCATCTAAGCCGTTGCGCCGGCCCGGGAACAAACCATGAGACACCTCAAAGCTGGATCAAAACTCGGCAAGCAGCCCGCGCATCGCCGCGCGGTACTGCGCAACCTGGTGACGAATCTCATCGAGAAGGAGCGTATCCAGACCACGCTCCTTCGCGCGAAGGCCGCTCGTCCGATCGCCGAGCAGATGATCACGCTCGGCAAGCGCGATTCGCTTCATTCGCGCCGCCAGGCCGCGGGCTTCCTGATGACGCCCAACGCGACGAAAAAGCTCTTCGCCGATCTCGCTCCTCGCTTCGCCGAGCGCGCGGGCGGCTACACGCGAATCGTCCGCACTGGTTGGCGCATCGGCGACGGCGCCGAGCTCGCGATTCTCGAGTTCATCGGCTCCGAGCTGAAAAAGAAGGAAAAGAAGTCCAAGAAGGCCGCGGCGGAAGAAGCTCCGGAAGAAAAGGAAGCCGCTGCCGAAAAGTAGAGCGGCTCGACAGCTCAAATTCTCAACAGCCCGCTCCGGTTCGCCGGGGCGGGCTTTTTCTTTCTACGCGCTCGCTTCTTCGGATTGCGCGCGCTCGCCGCGCACGTGAAACCACAGCGCGAAAAGCGCCGCCACGATCTGCGCTGCCACTCCGCCGGTCGTATCGAGCAGCACGTCCGTCACAGCCGCCGTCCGCCCGGGGACGAAGATCTGATGAATCTCGTCGAGCGACGCGTACGCCGCCACGAGGATTACCGCGATCACCGCCCAGCGCAGATGCGTCTCGCGCCGCCCGCCGCGAATCCCGCGCAGGATCAGCAGGCTCAGAATGAAATATTCGGTGAAATGCGCGCACTTGCGGATGATGTGGTGAACGTGCATCAGTGTTTGCATCGCGGCGTGCGGAAACATCCAGTGCAAGATCGGAATGATGATGCGGCTCGTATTTTCCGCGGTAAAGAGTCCGGTTGAAAAGCTCGAAATGACGACGGCCCACGCCAGCGCGGGCCACCATCGCTTGAGCCAGCCCACTTATTCCAACCGGTAGTTCGGCGCTTCGCGCGTGATGATCACGTCGTGAACGTGGCTTTCGCGCAAGCCCGCCTGAGAGATTCGGATGAACTTGGCTCGCTCTTGCAGTTCCTTCAAATTCGCCGCGCCGCAGTAACCCATTCCGCTGCGCAGTCCGCCGACGAGCTGCTCCACCAGCCCCGCGAGCGGCCCCTTGTACGGCACCTGCCCCTCGATTCCTTCCGGCACAGTCTTCCCGCGTTCGGCGCCTTCCTGCGCGTAGCGGTCTGCTGACCCGGCCTCCATCGCGCCAAGCGATCCCATTCCGCGGTACGACTTGAACGTGCGCCCCTGATACAGAATCGTCTCGCCTGGCGACTCCTCGGTGCCCGCGAAAAGGCTGCCGATCATCACGCTCGACGCGCCCGCCGCGATCGCCTTCGTGATGTCGCCCGAAAATTTGATGCCGCCGTCGGCGATCAGCGGCACTCCCGACCCTTCCGCCGCGCGCGCCGATTCCGCGATGGCCGTAATCTGCGGCACACCCGCGCCGGTCACCACTCGCGTCGTGCAGATCGACCCGGGCCCGATGCCCACCTTGAGGCCGTCGATGCCGAGCGCGATCAAGTCGCGCGTCGCTTCTGCCGTCGCCACGTTTCCGGCGACCAGCTGCATCTCCGGCAGCCGGTGCTTCACGGCGCGGATCGCGTCCATCACGCGCGTCGTGTGGCCGTGCGCCGTGTCGATCGCGATCACGTCCGCCTTCGCGCGCGCCATTTCCACCGCGCGGTCCAGGTAGTCGCCCGTCGCGCCGATCGCCGCGCCCACGCGCAGCCGCCCCTGCTCGTCCTTCGTCGCGGCGGGAAATTCGAGTTTCTTCTGGATGTCTTTTACGGTGATGAGTCCCTTGAGGTTGAATTCCTTGTCCACCACGAGCAGCTTTTCAATGCGGTGCTTCTGCAGGATGCGCTCGGCCTCGTCCAGCGTCGTTCCCACCGGCACGGTGACGAGATTTTCCTTCGTCATCACGTTGGCGACCGGCTGATCCAGATTGCGCTCAAAGCGCAGGTCGCGGTTCGTCAGGATGCCCACCAGCCGCTGCCCGCGCGTCACCGGCAGGCCCGACACTTTGTACTTGTTCATGATGTCGAGCGCCTGCCGCACCGAAATCTCCGGCGCGATCGTCACCGGATCGACGATCATGCCGCTTTCCGAGCGCTTCACGCGGTCCACTTCTTCGGCCTGCCGGTCGATGGTCATGTTGCGGTGAATGAACCCGAGCCCGCCCTGTCGCGCGATGGCGATCGCCAGGCGCGAATCGGTCACCGTATCCATCGCCGCCGCGACGACCGGAATGTTGATCGCGATGCGCCGCGCAAGAAACGTGCGCGTGTCGGCCTGCGCCGGCAGCACCGACGATTTCCCGGGCAGTAGCAGCACGTCGTCAAACGTCAGCCCTTCCGGGATCGCGTGCTCCAGTTGACGCTCGCCCGTAATCTCTTCTGATCTCCCAGGCTCGCCTTGCCGGCGACCTGGGAGCCCTTCCTGGGTCGTTACAAACAGCGCTTCTCTAGGCATAAGCGCAGCTCCCTAAAAACGCGAAAGCCCAGCGGGGTGCGCTGGGCTTGAAAAAGGTTCCCTTGTCGATCACAAACTTCATTGATCGACTCATTCTAGGCGCTTCCCCGCTTGAAAGCAAGGCGCGGGAGGACGGGTCTGTGGAAGGCACGGATCGCTGCACTGGGCCGAAGCTCCTCCGTTCCGCGCGGCGACCAACGATCTGGCGATCCTCGCCTCGCCAGGATCGCGCATCCACGTGCGTAGTTTCCCGCATTGCAACTCTTGGCACTTTCGAGATACAAGGCGGAAATCGACCCCGGAGTAAGGTTTAGGTGTAGCGCCGCGGCCTTTAGCGCGGCATCTTCGGATTGGCTGAGTGTCCGCACACATGCCTGACTTCGACCGAAAAAACATCCGGTTACCTGCGGGGAACTATCGCGGTCGCAAGATCTACTTCGTGACCCTTTGCTTTCAGAATCGACGCCCGATCGGCTCGAATCCGCGTATCGCGCGCTGGATCATCGGGCAGCTCCGAAAACATGCCGCCAACTGCGAGTTCTTCATTCACGCCTACTGCGTGATGCCCGATCACGTGCACATCTTGGCGGCTGCCGCGTCGGAATCCAGCAACCTGATCAAATTCGTCGAAGCCTTCAAACAGGAAACCGCCGTCCGGTTTGAGCGCAAAATGCATCGACGCCTTTGGCAACTCAAATGCTACGATCGCATCCTGCGCCAGGGCGATTTACTGGATCGCGTTGCTTGGTACATCTGGACGAACCCAGTGCGGAAGGGTCTGTGCGAAAAACCAACTGACTACCCGTTCATCGGATCTTTTACCAGCATGGGCGCGAGGCTCTTAAAGTGCGCGGCAACCGCTGAGTGGACGCCACCATGGAAGAGTGCCGCGCTGAAGACCGCGGCGCTACAACCGAACCTTTCCGGTTCGCCCGCACAGGCCAGCCAGTCCTAGTCCTCGACCAAACCTGTCCCTCGGGTCAATTCTCAACGCATCGCAATTGTGTTTAGCTGGAACGGGCTCCGTGCACCTTACGGAGCGAAAATGACGAACGAAACGAGAAGAATGTCGCACGACGGACGCGGGCACCGCAACGGCGCTGGGCTGAATTTGCGCCTGCCTCAATCCAACTGCCTGCGATTTTCTAATCGCCAAATTCCGTCAGTAGAACTCGGTCTAAACTGCTGCAAACAAAGGCTCGGCGTTCGCTCTAATCGCCAAAATTTGCGCTTTTTCGATTCTCAAAAGGGTGTCAACCAAAACCAGGTGTTTTCCGCCGCAAGCCGTTCAAAACAAACGGTCGGCGCACAAAAAGGGTGTCAAGTTTTTGCGTTTGTAATTTCAGTTCCAACCGGCGCAGTTCGCGCGCCCGCGTCAGAACTTCGGGTGATAGTTGAACGGCTGCGGCGCGGGATACGTCGGCAGCGGATGGTCCTTGAGCGATTCCATCAGGACCTGCACCGCTTTTTCGAGCTGCGGATCGTGGCCCTCGCGGACGAGCTTGGGATCGAGATCGATTTCGACGTCGGGATCGACGCCGTGATTTTCGACCTCCCACTGGCCCTTCGTGCCGTAGATGGCCCAGCGCGGAGCGGTGACGCGGCCGCCGTCAATCAGCGCCGGGTAGCCGCCGATGCCGACGAGTCCGCCCCACGTGCGCATGCCGATGAGCGGGCCGATGTCGGCCTTGCGGAAATACCACGGCAGCGCGTCGCCGCCTGAGCCGGCGAACTCGTTGATGAGCATCGCCTTGGGACCGAAGATCGATTCCTCGGGCTCGGAGGCGGTTTCACCTTCGCGCGTCTTGACGAAGCCGAACACGGGACGCCGCAGATAGTCGATGAAGTAGTCGGCGAGCTGGCCGCCGCCGTTGAAGCGCTCGTCGATCACGGCGCCTTCTTTGCCGACCTGGGCGAAGAAGTAGCGGTTGAAATTGGTGAAGCCTTCGCCGCCGGTGTCCGGCAGGTAGACGTAGGCGAGTTTGCCGCCGCTCAGCTCGTCGACGTTGCGGCGATTGCCTTCGATCCACGCAAGGTTGCGCAGCGCGGTTTCGTCGTCAACCGGAACCACGGTGACGTCGCGCGAGCCGCTGCCGTCGGCGTTCGGCCCGACTTTAATGACCGTCTGCTTGCCGGCAGTTTCCTGGAAGAAGCTGTAGACCTCGTCGTCGCCGCGCAGATCGCGCCCGTTGACGGCGAGCAGATACTCGCCTTCTTTCACGTTGACGCCGGGCTGCGTGAGCGGCGCGTGCAGCTCGGGATTCCAGTTCTCGCCGTTGTAGATGCGCGAGAAACGGTAGCGGCCGTTTTCGATGGTGTAGTCGGCGCCGAGCAGTCCGACTTTGATGCGCTTGATGTCGGGCATCGTGCCGCCGCCGACGAACATGTGCTGCACGTTGATGTAGCCGAGCATGTCGCCGAAGAGATAGTCGAGATCGGCGCGGCTGGTGACGCCGTCGAGAAACGGCTCGTAGGCTTTTTCCGCGGCCGCGAGATCGAGCCCGTGATAGTGCGGATCGTAGAAGAAGTCGCGCTCGATCCGCCAGACTTCGTGGAACATCTGCTTCCACTCGGCGCGCGGATCGACGTAGACCTCCATGTCGGCGAGCTTGAGCTGGCCGTCGCCGGGCTTCACGGGTTTGTCCGCGGCGGTGATGAACCAGCTCTGGCCTTGCTCGTACAGCATTTTTTCGCCGTTGAACGAAAGCGAAAACGCGCGGACGCCGTCGGCGATTTTTTCGGTCTTGCGCGTTTTCAGATCGAAGCGCTGAATGGAAAATTGCGGAGGCCCGGGCCGGAAATCGACAGGCGTGTCCTCGAGCAAGTAGAGAACGCCCTCCTTGCCCGCCGACATCCCGACGTAGTTCGCCGGCGGAATCGGCAGCGCGAGAATGCGCTGGCTGATGCCGTCAAAGTCGATGGTGACTTTGACTTCCGCCTTGTCCTTGCTCTGGTCTTTGCTTTGATCCTTGGCCTGGTCTTTCGCGGCGTCTTTGTTTTGATCCGCGGGCGCAGCGGATTTGTCGTCTTTCGTCTCGGCGGCTTTTTCGTCATCGCTTTCCGGCGCGATCGGCGACGGTAAATCTTTGCGCAGCACGACGACGTAGACGGCGCGCGAGACGGGATGTGCGTCGCTGGTCATATCGAGCCAGCCGGTCGAAAGCCCGAGGTCGGTGCTGGCGGTGAAGTAAAGATATTTCCCGTTCTTATCGAAGTTGGGGAAGAGCGCGTCGCTCATGCCGTCGGTGATTTGCGTAGCCTTCTTGTCGTCGAGCGAATAGACGTAGACGGCGCGCATGTGATTTTCGAGCTGCTTGCTGTAGGCGAGCCATTTGTTGTCGGGCGACCAAACGACGTCGAATTCGTGGAGCGGCGAATCGAAACGATCGGTATCGACTTTCACCGGCGTCGGATGATCGAGATCGACGTACCAGAGGTTCAGGCGCTTGTCGGTGTACGCGATTTTCTTGCTGTCCGGCGACCACGTTGGCGAATAGAAAAAGGAAGGCGGCTGGCCGAGATCGATCTTGCGATCGGGAGCGATGCCGTCCTGATTGCGGATGTGCAGCGCGTATTCGCCGGATTCGTCCGAAAAATAGGCGATCGATTTTCCGTCGGGCGACCAAGCAGGATCGCGATCGGCAATCGCGGGGCTGCGCGTGATGTTGCGAATGTCGCCTTTCTCCGCGGGAACGGTGAGGATTTCGCCGTGCGCCTCGAAGACGGCGCGCTGTCCGGTGGGCGATATGTTGGCGTTGAGGATGTGCTCGGCGACTTTCTCAAAGTGCGGCGCGACTTGCGGCAGGTCGCCTGCGACGCGCACGTCGATCTCCTTCGATTTTCCCGACGCGAGATCGTAGACGTGAAGCGAGCCGAGCTTTTCGTAGACGATTCCGCCCGGACCGGCAGAGGCGGATTTGATGTCGAAGCCCTCGTTCTTGACAACTTCCTTCACTTCTTTCGTCTTCACGTCGTACGCGAACATGCAGACGGGGCCTTCGCGATCGGAGAGGAAGTAGATTTTGTCGCCGATCCACATCGGATTGAAGTCGTTCGAATTTTCGCGTGGAATCTTGACGATGCTTGAATCGGAGAGATTCGCGATCCAGATGGGCGAAGTGAGTCCGCCGCGATAGTGCTGAATGGCGATGTAGTTCGGTGCCGCTCCGAGGCGGCGGTTCCACCGCGGTACGTAGGCGACCTGCGACGCGTCGGCCGAAAACGAGGCTTCGACGCCCATCGGCAGCGGCAACACCGTGGGGAAGCCGCCATTGACCGAGACGCTGAAAATACGCTCGAAGCGCGAGTAGCTGTCGCGCAGAGAGCGGAAGAGAATGTTCCTGCCGTCGGGAGTCCAGCCGATCGCGACATCGCTGCCCGGGTGATTCGTGAGGCGGCGCGGCTCGCCTCCCGTGGCAGGAACGACGTAGACATCTTCATTGCCGTCGTAGTCGCCCGTATAAGCGACCATCGAGCCGTCGGGCGAAAAGATCGGTTCGCTCTCGATTCCTGGGCCGGTCACGAGGCGCTTGGCGTCGCCGCCGTTGCGATCGACGGTCCAGATCTCGCCGCCGTAGGCGAACGCGATCTGCGTCTTGCTCATGCTGGGGCTTTGCATCAGGAGCGGCTTGGGATCTTGCGCGGAAGAACTAATGGCCCAGAAAACGAGTAAGGCAAACGTGACAGCAATCTTTCGCATGATTCCCCTTTCGGCTGAGGAAAAAGGGCTCTGGCCCTGATTCCGGCACCCGGTTTGCCCCAAAACCGGACTCTGCATTATCCGAATTTGGCGACGGCGAAACAAGGAGCCAGCGCCCGCCGGCGACTTGCCCGGAAGCGGCGGAGTGCCTACGATGGAAGGTCGTGAAAGAATTCAACCCACATCCGGCGCTGCGCAATTGTCACATGATGACAATCGCGGGCGCATTTTGGCGGCGACGATTTCCACGCTTGCCCGAGAGCGAGTCGCGATTCTTCGACGTCGAGAAAGGCACACAGCTGCGCGCCGAAGCGCACTGGCAGGCCGAACCGCGACGGCATCCGACGCTCGTCCTGCTGCACGGCCTCGAAGGGTCGAGTGAATCGGGTTACATGCTCGGCACCTCGGAAAGGGCGTACGTCGCGGGATTCAACGTAGTGCGGCTGAACCAGCGGAACTGCGGCGGCACCGAGAACCTGACCTCGACGCTCTATCATTCAGGGCGCAGTGCGGATTTTCGCGCCGTGGTGCTCGAACTGATCGAGCGCGATCGGCTTCCGGAAATTTTTGTGGCCGGATTTTCGATGGGCGGGAATCTCCTACTCAAGATGGCAGGAGAATTCGGGGATTCACCTCCCGCAGAGCTGCGAGGAATCGTGGCGATCGCTCCGTGCCTTGATCTCGCCGCATGCTGCGACACGCTTTGCGCGCCGCAAAATTTCGTTTACAACCGATATTTCCTGACAAGATTGAAACGCAGGATGCGCTACAAAGCGGAGTTGTTTCCCGAGATCTATTCGGAAAATGGGCTGCAGGGCGATCTCGCGCGCGTGCGTAACGTGCGAGAATTCGACGATGCAATCACGGCGCGATTCTGCGGATTTACCGGAGCGGCCGATTACTACGAGCGGTCGAGCGCGATGAATGTGCTGGGAGCAATTCGGCGGCCGACGCTGATCTTGACGGCGCAAGACGATCCGTTTGTCCCCTACGAGACATTCGGCCGCAAGGCATTGCACGACAATCCGGACATTCAGCTTGTGGCGCCGAAGCACGGCGGGCACTGTGCATTTATTTCGGGCGAGGCAGACGAAAGATTTTGGGCCGAGGCGAGGATTGTGGATTTTTGTAGAGAGCAGTCACGCCGTCGTGGTGACGGCTGAAGAGGGATTCTTCGACTTCGTCGCGCCCGCGCCGCGAAACACAACGAGGCGCGATTTCGCTCAGAATGACGACGTAGCCTAGTGAGCGTGGTGGGAGCGCCAGGCGGCTTCGATCTGCTCGAGCGTTTTGCCCTTCGTTTCCGGAACCAATCGAAGCACGAAAACCCAAGCCACGACGCCGACGAGAGCGTAGAGCCAGAATGTCGCCGGGCGGCCGAGCGCGCGCAGCAGGCTCAAGAACGTGAGCGCAACCAGCAGGTTCGATCCCCAGTTGAACATCGTGGCGACAGCCATCGCCCGGCTGCGAAGCTTCAGCGGATAGATTTCCGCGATCATCAGCCAGAAAATCGGACCGAGGCTGATGGCAAAGCACGCAACGTAGGCCATTACACAAATCAGTGAGGTCCACGCGAGAGCGGGCGTGGGATTCTTTGCCAGAAAAGCAGCGCCGAGAAGTACGAGGCTAAGAATCATTCCCACGAGGCCGAAAAGCAGAAGTGGCCTGCGACCGGTACGGTCGAGCAGCTCGAGCGCCAGCACTGTGAGCAGCACGTTGACGGCTCCGACGCCCGCGGTCGCGAGAATTGCGGCCGAGTGCGACTGCAGACCGGCGAGCTGAAAAATCGTCGGGGCGTAGTAGATCACCGTGTTGATGCCGGTGAACTGCTGAAAAATTGCGAGCCAGACGCCAATGAGGAGCGCGGGGCGCAGCGCCGGGCTCAACAATTCGCGCCAGCTCCCTTCCTGCTGCGCAAAGCTGGATTCGATTTCCCCAAGCTCTGCATCGATTGCAAGTGGATTGCGAATTTTCGCCAGGACTGCGCGGGCGCGGTCGCGCAGTTGCTGCTTCACAAACCAGCGCGGGCTTTCCGGGACGAAAAACAGCCCGATCAGTAGGATTAGTCCCGGAATCGCCGCGAGTCCAAACATCCAGCGCCAGCCGCGAGAGCCGGCGAGCGCGTAGTCCGCGAGATACGAGACCAGAATTCCGATCGTGATCATCAACTGGTTCAGCGAAACGAGCTTTCCGCGGATATGGGCAGGCGAAATCTCGGAAATGTAAAGCGGCGCGGTAAACGACGCGATTCCGATCGCGATACCAACGACCACGCGGCCGAGCGCCAGTGAGCGCGAACCAGGAGCGAGCGCCGTGCCGAGCGCACCAAGAATGAAGAGGCAGGCGACCTGGATCAGCACGAGGCGTCGGCCAAAGTGATCGGCGAGCCGGCCGCCGAATGCCGCGCCGATCATTGCGCCGAGCAGCACGGCGCCGACCACGATTTCCTCCTGAAATGTCGAGAGGCGGAAATCTTCCTGCACGAAAAGAATTGCGCCGGAAATGACGCCGGTGTCGTAGCCGAAGAGCAGCCCGGCGAGAGCGGACACTGCAGAGACGGTGAAAACGAAGCCGCTGTTCTGCGTGCCTCCCGCTCGAATTTCATTTGCCACAGTCATGTGCCAATCTGGGACTCGCCGAGAACACGAGCCACAATTGCGCTCAGGCAATCGCAGTTTTGGCCGATAAAGCGGGCGCTAGGTTAGCAGGCAATTGCTGATTCGAAAGAAGAATCTTGAGAATATTAATTTGTCCAGGGCTGAGCTCACGGAACTCAACGTACGGGGACGATTCATGAGCGAGCGGATCTAAGCGCTTGGACGAGGCCGCTCGGTATGGCAAAATTGTGGCCGGAGGATTTCGTCGATGGCAATCCCATCGAAAAACCCGCCACAGTGGGCAGGCCGTTTAACGCAGCCGCTGATCCGCGCGAACGGATCGCATCGTCCCGCGACATGGGACGAGGCGCTTGACCGAGTCGCACGGAGCTTCCGAGAGCAGGTCGACAAGCACGGCCCGGACACCTTCGGGATGTTCAGTTGTTCGAAGACGACCAACGAGCTGAACTTCATTTCACAGAAATTCGTTCGCTCGGTGATCGGCACGAACAACATCGACAGCTGCAACCGGACTTGACACGCCCCTAGCGTCGTCGGTCTGGCGACGGTTTTCGGGGCAGGCGGCGGTACGAGTTCGTATCGCGCAATTGAAGATACGGACGTTATCCTGCTGTGGGGATCGAATGCGCGGGAGACGCACCCGATCTTCTTTCATCATGTGCTGAAGGGCGTGCGGAACGGAGCAAAGCTGTACGTGATCGATCCGCGGCGCACGAGTTCGGCGCAGTGGGCGGACGTGTGGCTGGGCATCGACGTGGGCAGCGACATCACGCTGGCCAACGCGATGGGCAATGAGATTATCCAGGCAGGCCTGGCACATCAATGGTTCATCGAAAACGCGACGAGCGGATTCGAGTGCTACCGCGAGCATGTGAAGAAGTATCCGCTTGAACGAGCGGAACGCGAGACGGGCGTTCCCGCTGATGTGATCCGGGAAATGGCGCATACGTACGCGAAGGCGGAGCACGCCGAGTTTTGCTGGACGCTGGGAATTACCGAGCATCACAACGCCGTCGACAACGTCCTTTCGCTGATCAATCTCGCGCTGCTGACCGGTCACGTGGGTCGGTACGGGAGCGGATTGAATCCGCTGCGCGGGCAGAACAACGTGCAAGGCGGCGGAGACATGGGCGCGATCCCGGATCGCCTGCCCGGCTTCCAGCACGTGGAAAACGATGCACTGCGCGCAAAATTCGAGAGGGCATGGGGCGTGAAGATCCCGCCCAAAAGAGGGCGGCATTTGAGCGGCATGTTCGAAGCGATGGAGCACGGAAAGATGACCTGCGCCTACGTCCTCGGCGAAAACCCGGTCGATTCCGAAGCAGACCGCAACCGCGCCAAGAAGCTGCTGGGCGGCCTCGAGTTCATGGTCGTGCAGGATCTCTTCTATACGGAAACTGCCAAGCTAGCGGACGTCGTGTTGCCCGCGGCTGCCGGATGGTGCGAAACGGAAGGCACGGTGACTTCGAGCGAGCGGCGAGTGCAGCGCGTGCGCGCGGCGGTGCCGCCGCCACCGGGAGTGCGCGACGACATCGAAATCATTTTCGATCTGGCGCGCCGCATGGGTCATAACTGGGGCGAGCCGAAATCGGAATGCATTTGGGAAGAGGTTCGCGGGCTGAGCCCGATGCACGCGGGCATGAGCTACAAGCGGCTTGAAGAAATGGGCGGCATCCAGTGGCCGTGCTACGACGAATCGCATCCCGGCGAGATTTTCCTGCACGGGCGGTTGTGGCAAACGCCGGTGGTGGGGCCGCGCGCGCCTTTCAGCTGTGTAGAAAATGAGGCCCCGATCGATACGCTGGACGAGCAATACCCGCTCCGGCTTACGACCGGCCGCCGCCTCGATTCGTACAATACGAACGTTCAATCGGGAGTTTACGCTTCGCCACTTCGCTTGAAGGAAGCGCTCGAGATCTCACCAGAAGACGGCGTGCGCTATCACGTCAGCGAAGGCGAAAAAGTTCGTGTCAGCTCGCGGCGCGGCTCGGTGATTGCGCCCGTACGATTCGATCCCGGTCTCCGGCCTGGCCTCGCATTTCTGACCACACATTTCCACGATCAGGTGGCCACGAACGACCTCACCATCGACGCAGTCGATCCGAAGTCAGGAGTTTCGGAGTTCAAGGCGACCGCCATCCGCATCGACAAGTGCCGGGAGAACTAGTTGGACATCCATTTGACCCAGGCCCCGGCCACAGCCGAAGAACGCGCAGCGGTGGACGCCTTACTGGGCGCTCCCGAGTCGGGCTGGGTGGGCGGCGAGCGGCGCGTCGAAATCGATAGCCGCGCGGCTTTCGGCGGCCACGAGATGCGCCAGCGGCGACACCTGCTGCTGCCGGTCCTGCACGCCGTGCAGAAGCGCGTCGGCTGGATCAGCCCCGGGGCACTAAACTACATTTCGCTGCGGCTCGATACCGCGCCGGCGGAAGTGCACGGAGTCGCGTCGTTCTACGGAATGTTTTCGCTGACAGAGCGGCCGCGCGTGGTGGCGCACGTGTGTAACGATATCGCGTGTATGACGCGCGGCACCGATGCACTTTGTGGCGAGTTGGAGAAAAAACTGGGACCTGCTGGTTCGCCGTGTATGGGCGGCCGCGCCACCTGGATTCACAGCACGTGCCTGGGACTGTGCGAGCGGGCTCCCGCGGCGCTCGTAACGGCGGCGGGAAAGAAGCCGCAAGAGCGCGTGCTGGCTCCGGCGAACGCGGGCGCGCTGCAAACGCTCGTGGGCGATGCGGCGAGCGGGAAATTGCCAGCGGAGCCGGACGCGCTCGACACGAAGGTGTCCGTACCGCAAGCAGGCAAGCCGGAGCTGCACCTGCTGCGCCGCGTCGGTCAGGCGGACGCGCTGAGCGTCGAAGGCTACAAGCGCGCCGGCGGGTGCGAGGCGCTGCGCAAGGCGCTCGATTTGGGGCCCGAAGGCGTGGTCCGCGAAATGATCGAATCGAAGTTGCTCGGCCGCGGCGGCGCTGCTTTTCCGACGGGCAAGAAGTGGGAAGCGTTGCTCACGCAGCGCGGGCAGGGACGCACGCATTATGTGGTTTGCAACGCGGACGAGTCGGAACCGGGCACGTTTAAGGACCGTATCACGATGGAAGGCGATCCGTTCGCGGTGATCGAAGGAATGACGATTGCGGCGCTCGCGACCGGCTCACACAAGGGATTCATCTATTTGCGCGGCGAGTATCCGTTTGCTGCGGAGCGACTCGGACACGCGATTGACGCGGCGCGCAAGGCCGGCATGCTAGGTGATAACATTTTCGGGCGCGGCTTGCGCTTCGATATCGAAATTCGGAGGGGCGCGGGCGCGTACATTTGCGGAGAGGAAACGGCGCTATTCAATTCGATCGAAGGTTATCGAGGCGAGCCGCGGAACAAGCCGCCGTTCCCGACGCAAGCGGGACTATTCCGACAGCCGACGGTCGTCAACAACGTCGAAACGCTGATCAATGTGCCGCACGTGATCCTTCAAGGCGGCGCGGCCTACGCGAAAATCGGAACGGCGAATTCGGCGGGATACAGACTGTTTTGCCTTTCCGGGCATGTGGTGCGACCGGGGGTGTACGAAGTGACGCACGGAGCGACGCTGCGGAATTTGATCGAGATGGCGGGCGGAATCGGCGGAAACGGGCGACTGCAAGCGGTGCTGCTCGGCGGCGCAGCGGGAGCGTTCGTGATGCCGAAGGAATTGGATACGCCGCTGACGTTTGAAGGCACGCGCGCGATCGGCGCGACGCTCGGCTCCGGCGTCGTGATGCTCTTCGACGACTCGATCGATTTGAAGCGGATCCTGCTGCGCATCGCCGGATTCTTCAAACACGAGACGTGCGGGCAATGCGTGCCGTGCCGCGTCGGCGTGACGCGCCAGCAGGAGACGCTCGAGCGGCTGGTGAAACAGCGGCCGATCGGCTCGACGGCCGAGGAAGTGAAAATGCTGCGCGAGATGGGACAAGCGATGCGCGACGCGTCGATTTGCGGATTGGGCCAAACCGCGTCGAGCGCGCTTGAATCCGCGCTAAACCGATGGAGCCTTTTTTCGTGAGCGACACACTGCAAGCGCCGATACCTCAGATTCCGGTTCCGCGCGGGCCGGTTCCACAGGCTCCGGCGCCGCGCCAGCGCGTGATGATCGAAGTGAAGATCGACGGTCAAAGTGTTTCGGTGCCGGAGGGATCGACAATTCTCGATGCGGCGCGAAAACTAGGCATCGACACGCCCACTCTGTGCTATCTCGAAAGTCTCACTCCCGTGAATGTCTGCCGCGTGTGTGTGGTCGAACTCGAAGGCTCGCGCACGCTGGTTCCCGCTTGCTCGCGCAAAGTCGAGAAGGGAATGTCGATCAAAACGGATTCCGAGCGGGTGCGGCTGAGCCGGAAGATTGTGCTCGAATTTCTGGCGTCTTCAGTCGACGTATCGACGGCGCCCGCGTTCCCCGGCTATCTGGAGCGATATGCGGCGCAGCCGGAGCGATTTGGCGATGCTGCCGCCACCGTGGCGCAGCCAGCGAAGATCGACAATCAATTGTATGTGCGGGACTACTCGAAGTGCATCCTGTGCTACAAGTGCGTCGAAGCCTGCGGCGTCGACGCGCAGAACACATTTGCCATCGCGGTCGCCGGGCGCGGCTTTTCAGCTCATATCTCGACTGAATTCGACGTGCCGCTGCCGGATTCGGCATGCGTGTACTGCGGGAACTGCATCGGCGTGTGTCCGACCGGCGCGCTGATGTTCAAGAAAGAGCACGACATGAGGCGGGCGGGCACGTGGGATGAGTCGCGACAGACCAAGACCGACACGATTTGCCCTTACTGCGGAGTCGGCTGCGATCTGACGGTTCATTCGCAGGACGGAAAGATTGTTCGGGTAATGTCGCCGCTAGAGCACAGCGTGACGCACGGCAACTTGTGCATCAAGGGCCGCTTCGGCTGGCAATTCGTTGAAATCGAGCCAGCGGCCAAGAAGTAGCCACTAACCGGTCCATCCCCAGCCAAGAAATCAAGTGGAGCGGGCATCAGAGATGATGATCCTACGCATCCTAGGCTTGGTGTCAGGAGGGCAAATCGGCGAGTCCTGACTGTGCGCCCCAGCCGCGAGTCAGAGTCGATAGGTAACTCCTTCTCTCTCGAAGTTGAATTTTGAATAGACAGGTCGGCCCACTGTCGTTCAAATTAGAGACGCAGGGCAGAGGCAGGGCAGGGATAGGGGGTCAGGCGATGAGATATGCTGCAGGTCTGCTTGGGGCCATCCTTGTATTCGCACTTAATCTTCACGCACAAGTAAACCCTAACTATTCGCTCCCGCAGATATCGTCGACGGATTCGGAGGCGGGGCCTGCCCTGACGTCCGAAGCCGGGCCGCTGTTGGCGCTCGCGATCCCGCCGGAACTTGCCGCACCGGGAGAATTGCACGCCACTGCGCCGAGCTCGCCTGCGACGAGCGATTCAGGAGCGCAGCAACAGCCGCCGAGCGTATACGGAGTTTTTCAGGAGTACAACTGGCAGGTTTACGCAGGCTATTCGTTCATGCGGTTTTATCTGCTTTCGAAGCCCGACACGATTCTCACGATGAACGGCCTTGATGTCGGTGCTGTCTACTACATTCCGAAGATCACCTGGCTTGGAGCCGAAGGACAATTCGTCGGAGAGTACGGCAGCTTTATCGGCAACACCGCGAAGCTGGCGGTCGGCATGGGCGGCATTCGCGCCCGATGGTCGGCTCCGCGCGGAATCGAAGTGTGGGCGCACGGGCTGATTGGTGGCTCGAAATTTGTCCCGCGGACGGCGTTTGGCAACGAGACGGCGCTGGCGTACGAAGCGGGCGGCGGAGTGGATGTCGGCGCCCATCATCGGCGGCTCGCCTACCGGCTGGAGCTGGACATGCTGGGGACGCGATTCTTCAGCACGTATCAGTACAGCCCGAGAATATCCGTCGGAATCGTTTTCAAGTTCTAACCAAGCTCTTGGCGAAGACTCCGCGGGATCCCTACGTGCGCCCCCGCAGCGGCGCCAGGAAGCGTCGCAGATAGCCGCGGGCTTCGACCAACCCCAGAAGGAACGTCATCCCGAAATAGACCAGGCCGTAGGGAACTAACACCAGCAGCCCTGTCAAATAGGGCTTGTGGTGGCCCGCGTAGTGGCCGATCAGCCAGCCCACGCCCGAACCCGCGAGCGCCGCGAGCCATAGCTTCGCGAGAAACTCGCGCGGCAGCCCCGTGCGTCCGATGCGGCGATTCATCGTCACGCGCAAGAGCGTGAATTCGACCCACGAGGCAATGCCGGCTGAAATCGTGAGGCCCGCGACGCCCCACCGGGATGCGATTCCGAGGGCGGGCGGCAGCGGAATCGCGAAGAGATAACCGAGAATCGTCGTCAGAATCACGCGAACGATTGCGAATTTCAGAGGAGTGCGTGTGTCGCGGAGGGCGTAGTAGGTCGACGAATAAAGGCGGCCGAGGGTCGAAGCGAGCAGGCCGACTGTCGAGCCGGCGAGGACTCCCCAGACATAAGTCGTATCGTCTGCCTGAAAGCGGCCTGTTTGATAGATCGCGCCGACGACGACGTTTCCCAAAAACAGAAACGCGGCCACGGACGGCACAACGAAGAATGCGATCTGGCGCAGGCCTTCATCGACGCGCTGGCGCAGCGCGCCGGCTACTTCACTTTCGGTTCCGATCGCGCCGGACATTTGCGGCAGCTCCGCCGCGGAAACCGACATTCCGAAAAGGCTCACCGGCAACAGGTAAAGAGTCTGCGCGTTCGCAAGCGCGGCAAGGGCGCCAATAGGAAGGTAGCTTGCGATAAACGCATCGACGTAGGCGCTGATCTGCACGACTCCGCGGCTGAAAAATACGGGAAAAAAATTCTTGACGACGGTTTTCACATTTTCCGCGCGATAGTGCAGCGAGAGCCGAAGGCCCCCGAGCAGCTTCAGGACAATCGGCAGTTGCGCGCCTACCTGCAACGCGCTGCCCGCGACCGATCCCCAGGCAAGAATGATGGAGAGTGAGTACTGATCGCGCCGTCCCCAGATCCACATCGTGGCAATCATCGCGGCGTTCCATATCACGCCCACCGAATAGGAAAGAAAGAAGCGGCGATGACTGTTCAAGACTCCCAGGCACCACGCCGACAGCACCAGAAAACCAACTCCCGGGAAAAGAATGCGTACGAGTCGAATCGCGAGCTCGCGCCTTTCGCCCCGCAGCCCGGCCGCAATGAGGTCGATCAGATACGGAGTGGCGAGCACGCCGATCAGGACAATCACGGACATGCTCAGCGCGAGCAGGGCGGCTATGGTGCCGGCGGTGCGCCGGGCCTCTTCATCGTCTTTGCGAGCGAGGAGATTCGCGTAGACCGGGATGAAGGAGGCCGAAAGCACCCCTTCGCCGAAGAGATTCTGCAAAACATTCGGAATCCGAAGCGCGACTCGAAACGCGTCGGCTACGCCGGAGAGGCCGAAATAGTGGGCGAAAACACGGTCGCGAATCAAACCTGCGATTCGGCTCGAAAGAATTCCGGCGGCGACGAGAAAAGCGTAGCGCGCGGTTCTTTCGCGGGGCGGGTTGCTGGCGCCGGATTCGCTCACAGCAAGATTGAGAATGGAGCGAGCATGGATGTGGAGTAATTCATTACAAGAGGTAGCGCGGGAGATGTCAACTTCGATTCCGGCGGGTGTGCAGAGAAAAGAAGCCGCTTCCTAGCGCAGAGACGCAGAAGCCGCAGAGAACGGGCAACCGCAGGAGGAATTCGAAGCAGCTCGTTACGGCGATGGCTCTAGGACCGGATGGAGTGTGACTTCGCTATTTTTCGATAGCTCCAGATTGCGCTGCCATTCTTTCTTGCCGGGAGATCTCAGCTCGATGCGATGAGAACCAGGCAGGAGCCGCAGCATGGACGGGGTCTGCCCAACGAACGCATAGTCGACATAGATTTCGGCGCCCGGAGGATCCGAATCGATTCTTACAGTGCTAACTGGCGGATCCGGGTCCTTGTTCTCTGCTAGCAGCGCGCTTGCTGCCGGATGCTGTGGGCCGCTGCGTTCGCCTGTTTCCGCGGCGCTCGCGGCTCGGTAAATGGCCCGCTGGAGGTCGATGTGGAACTCACTACTCTTGAGCAGAAAGTAGTTCCCGCGGTGACGGCCCGTCACCGCAATCCATTCGTACGGGCCGTTGGTCAGAGTGATTTGCTGCGATGCGTAACCCTCCATGGAAATTTTCAGGACCATCGCATGCTCAAGTCGCGCACCGAATACGGTGTGAGTCTTGTGGAAGTAGCCGCCGGGACAATCCGTCTTGTAGGGAGTGATGCCCGCCTTGAGTCCGTCGATTTCGACGGTGGCGCCGGCTCGCGAGGCGAGCGGCACAGACACGAGTAGCGCGAGTGATGCCCAGAGACAGTTGCGCCTCGACGGCTGCATCGGAGCCCTCCGAGGGAGTTAGAGGCCTGCACGATGGCACCTGCTGCAGCCAGCTGTCAATCCGAAGAATTACGCAGCACCGAGCGGACTAATACTTAGGCGTGAAAGGCAACGGAATCCGATCGCGCGCATAGTTTCGGTGTTTACAAGAGCTTCCGCCAGGCTCTCCGCTCATTCAGTGAGCGGTTGTTTGCCACCCCGGCTTCGGAGGCGCGCATCCAACTAAGGGAGTGGCCGCAATCGGATTGTTGTGTTGTTCGGGCGCGCCACTCGAAACCGGACGTGCGACCCTGCTCGCGCAGCCGGCGACGACGTAACAAAAACCACAGGAGGCAACGAACAAATGAAGTTCCACGCAAAATATTGCCTTGGAGTCCTCTCAGTCCTCATTCTCACGATGCCCGCATGGGCCAGCAAGAACTCATTCCACAAAGACTCCACGGACTACGAAGTCACCCAAACCACGATGATCGGCCAGACACAACTGCAACCCGGACACTACACCATCAAAGCGACCGAAACCGAAAAGCAGTTCGAGGTCTTGCAGGACGGCAAAGTGATTGCGACGGTTCCCTGCGAATGGGTCAGGCTTCCGAAGAAAGCCGAGCAATCGGCAATCTCCACGAACGCGAATCGAGTCAGCGAAGTGGAATTCGAAGGCCGGAAGGAGGCTCTGAAAGTCGGCTAATCCGCAAACACGCTTTCGCGGAGGCCGGGGGCGGGCGACGGCCCGCCCTTTCTATTTTGGGGGTGCTGCGAAATGCCAGCGCCGCAGCTATTGCAAGTATTTGCCGAGCCAATCGAGGAACGTCTTGTACCAAAACTCGCTGTTCTGCGGCTTCAGGACCCAGTGGCCTTCATCGGGGAACACCACGAGCTTTGACGGCACGCCCTGGCGCTGCAGCGCCGAGAAAAATTCCAAGCTCTGCGTGTAAGGAACGCGGTAATCGCGTTCGCCCGCGATCACGAGCGTCGGAGTCCTGTATTTCGCGAGCGCGGCGCCGTATTCGCTCGGCGACCATTTCTTGTAAAGTTCCGGATGCGACCAAGGTGGCCCCCCGAACTCCCAGTCTTCGAACCAAAGCTCTTCCGTGGCGTAGCTTGCAACCTCGTCCCAGTCCCCCGCGTGGCTGATGAGGCATTTGAATCGGCCGGTGTGCGTGGCGATCCAGTCCACCATGTAGCCGCCATAGGAGCCGCCCGCGGCGGCCATGCGCGAGCCGTCGATGAATGGATATTTCGCGAGCGCCGCGTCCACGCCATTCATCAAATCGATGTATACCTTGCCGCCCCAATCGCGGCTGATCTCTTGCACGAACTTGCTGCCGTAGCCGGGCGAGCCGCGCGGATTGATCAGCAGTGCGACGTATCCCGGCGCGATCATAAGTTGCGGATTCCAGCGGTAGCCCCAAGCGTCTTCCCACGGCACTTGCGGACCGCCGTGCACGATCAGCAGCAGCGGATATTTCTTCGATGCGTCGAAGTGCGGCGGGCGAATCAACATTCCTTGCACCTGCGTCCCGCTCGCTCCGGCGAACCAAAACGATTCGGCTTGCGGCAGATCAAGCTGCGAAAGAAGCGCGTCGTTCTGATGAGTGATCTGGCGCACATCCTTGCCGTCGGAACTTGCGGCGAAAATTTCCGCGGGCATCGAAAGACTCGTGCGAGTGAAGACGATCGTGCGACCGTCCGGGCTGATGGCGAAGTCGCCATTCGAGCCGGTGGAAAGAACGGGCTTCGGGAAGCTGCCCGGCTTCACCGCAACGGCGTACATCGGATCTTCGAATTTCTCCTCCGTCTCGAAATAGATCGTCTGGCTATCGGGCGACCACGCGAACGCGTTGACATTTGCGTCGAAATCATCAGTGCGGGCGCTCATGGTTCCGCTGGCGCGATCGTAGAACATGAGCCGCCAACGATCGCTTTCGTATCCAGGTTGGAATTGCGCGCGATAGGCGATCCACTTGCCGTCGGGCGAATAGATCGGTCCCCAATCGTTCCCGGGATTTGTGGTGACACGTTTCGGCGCACTCGACCCATCGACGGGAACGGTGAAGACGTCGCCGTTCGTGCTGATGGCTTCGTCTTTGTCGGTATTCGCGGTGAACGCGAGTTCTTTGCTGTCGGGAGAAAACGCGATCGCTTCAGGCTCACCGAGATTGAACGGCGGCACGTCGTAGTCGGCGCCAGGCGTGAGATCGCGCGCCGTGCCGCCGTCGGAGGGCACGGCGAAAAGATGGCTGCGCTTGCCGTCCGACCACGCATTCCAGTGGCGATAGAGCAGCTTTTCGGCGACGTGCGCCTTCACCGGATTTTTCGCGGCAGCTGCATCGCGCGTGGAATTGCAGGCATCGTCGCCGCAATCCGGGTAGACGCTTGAGACGAACGCGATCCATTTTCCGTCCGGCGACCAAAGCTCGTTATCCGCGCCGGTCGAGAGAGTCGTGACCCGCACGGCTTCGCCGCCTTCTGCCGGAACTGCATAAACTTGCGCTACGCCGTCGTGCGTAGAAAGGATCGCCAGGCGCCTGCCATCGGACGACCAGCGAGGGCGCTCGAAGGCGCCGTCGTGCGTGAGCTGCCGCGCGTCGCCGCCTGAAATCGCTACGATCCAGACATCATGCGTGAGGCGGTTCGCGGAATAATCGGGCGTGGCAACGTCATAGGCCACCCATTTTCCGTCGGGCGAAATTTGTGGGCCGCTGACGCGGTGCATGGAGATCAGGTCTTTGAACGTGACGGCGCGCTTTTCCTGCGCTCGCGCGGTCGCAGCGAAAGCCAGAGCGCAAACGGCGAGTCCCCATACAAATTTGCGAGGATTGAAATTCATAGGTCTACCTCGAAGCTGACGAATCACCACTTTCGTGTGTCGAGCAAGATCAAGCCGGCGCCCGCGACGATCACAAGCCCGCTCACAATTGGGGGAATCGTGACGATGCGCTGCGTCTTGACGATGAGCTTCTGGCCGACAACCTCGACCTCGGTTTCGCGGGCCGGCATCATGACTCGCGGATGGATCAGCGCACCGACCCCAGCCACCATGAAGAGCAATCCAATCAGTGCGAGGAGTCTTTTCATCGGCGCGATCCTCCCCGAGACGCGCCTGCCGAACCGTATCGCGACTGCACGTCCCGCAAACGACAGAAAGTTTTCACGGCGCCAGTGACCGGAAAATCTCGCTCAGAAAATCGGGTCGGCTGTCGTCGCGCACCAGATGGGGATATCGAAGGCCGCCGTGGTAATCGATCGAAACGAGCTGCACCTGCGGCCCATTGGCGACGATCAACTGAATGGGCGCGCTCGAGGATTTGGCGTCTTCGATAGCTTCCCTGAGGACCTCGGGCGAGTACTGCTTCCCGTTGACCGCGGTGACCTTCATTCCCGGTCCGATTCCGGCGTTGTAAGCAGGGCCGCCGTAAATCACATCGACGACGATGCCCTCGTCGAACAGCATCATACCGATCGATGAGCTCAGCGAGACGCCTTTGCGAATCGTCTCGCGATTCTCTTGCATCTCGTTGGGCTTGTCGTTGTAGACGAGCTTCCATCCGCTGTTTTCGATCGACTCGATCGGCGTATTGGGCGATATGGAATCGAGGCGCGAACGGAGGAAAGTCGTCCAGTCGTAGGGCGCGACGCGATTCAGCGCCGCAACGATGTCGTCAAGAGTATAGGTCTTCAAATCGGGCTGGCCGCTCGTGCCGCCGTGAAAGATACGGCAGAAATCGTTGAGAGATTTCTGGTCATTGGTCAGGCGGCGAATCGTGTCGTCGGCATCGAGCCAGAGCAGCTCGCCCTCTTCGTAGAAATCCACACCCCGGCGCCAGTTCGACCAGTCGCCGTCCGCGTTGTAAAGGAACACCGCAGAGTCAGCTGTGTCCTGCAGCGGGCGCCAACGGCGGCCGGGCTCCTGATCGAAGATGGCAATCAGCCGCGCGAACTCCTCGCGGGACTGCTGCTGATTCAAGAGCCCGCTGCGCGCCGTGAGCACATCGCCGAGATACTCGGTGAGTCCCTCGTAAACCCACAGGAGATCATCCTGCATTGGCTGGTGGTAGTCGGGGCTGATCAGGCCGGCGGGACGGCGGTATTTTCCGTTCCACGAGTGAACGTATTCGTGGGGAAGCAGACCGCCGAAATCGATGCGGCCTGATTCATCGATCAAGGAGCGTTCGCGGACGCGATCGTCGCTCGATTCGTGATGCTCGAGGCCGAAATGCGCCACGTCGTCGCTCAGCGTCACCAGGAAATGATAGTCGCGGTAGTGCCGCGAACCGAAAAGCGCCCCGGCCTCAGCCACGAGCTGCCTGAAATGCGCCTCGGTTTCCGGAGTCATCGCGAGCGCGGCCTGGCTATCTGCCGCAAGGTCCATTTCGTGCGGGGGATTTTTCCCCGGTGTCAAATCGATCGCGCGGAAGTAGCGGCCCGAAAGGACAGGCGAATCGATCAGCGTTTCGAGCGAGACGGGACCGAAATCAACCGTGTCGCCCTCCTGTTTGGCGACCGGAAGCGCCGTGCCAAACTTCCATCCGGCGGGAAGTTTCAGGCTCGGATTACACGACAGATTCGCGGCGTCGTAGCCTTTGGGGTAGAGCACCAACTGGTTCCAGCTGAGCACATTGAGATACGCGGTCGACGACGCGCCGCCCGAGTAGCCGGTGGCCGGGGCAGTCAAAAGAAAGTCGAAGTCGATATCGAGCGAGCTCACACCCTGCGGGATATCGAGATGAAACGCGAACATGTCGATCAAGTCGCGCCGCCACGGAATCGTTTTTCCAGCCGCCGTGAATTTCAATCCGGCCATATTGATGATCGGACCGTCGGGCATGTGCTCGCCCGGGATCCATTCCGGATAGTAGAGAACCAGTGGTCCCGGTTGAGCGGGCATCTCGAGATGGGTGTGCAGAATTTTCTGCGGCGCGCGCGTTTCGTCCACTTGGACGCGAATCGGCCCGAAAGTCGATTGCGCTGGCCTTTGCGCCGCGGCTTGAGCCGGCGGCTGCACAGGCGCTTGTGCCGCAGGAGTCACGAAAGCCGCCCCCAAAACCGCGGCCAAAAGTAGAATTGTGCGGAGAATTGCGGTCATTTTCACCTTTTCGTTAGACGCGGCGCCGCGAAAATAGGCGCTGCGGTTGACGATTATTGTGTCGGCGAAATCGCGATTTTCGTCGAATCGCGCTTCGATGGCATCGCCCCCCCGACAAATTCACGCGGGATATCTTAAGTGGACTGGAGCAGAAGTGCAAAGCATGCCATCCTGTGGCCCGCTCGCAGGCGGCCGAGCGCCAGCTCAATTTTGGGGTGACGCGATGAGATACGACGCGATCGTGATCGGCTCTGGACAAGGCGGAAATCCTCTGTCGTATGCGCTCGCTGAGCGCGGCTGGAGCGTGGCACTAATCGAAAAAAACAAGCTGGGCGGGACGTGCGTCAACACCGGCTGCACGCCGACGAAAACCATGATCGCGTCCGCGCAAGTGGCGCACTACGCGCGTGACGCCGCGCGCTGGGGTGTGATTGCGGACAACGTGCGCGTCGACCTGCCAGCCGTCGTAGCGAAGAAAAACGCCGTGGTGCAGACCTTTCGGGGAGGCCATGAGCGCCGCGTGGTCGAGCACAAGACTTTGCGCCTCTATCGCAGCCGCGCGCGGTTCACCGGGCCGCACACGATTGAAGTCGACGGTGGGACGCTCGAAAGCGAGCGAATCTTCATCGACACCGGAACGCGCCCCGATTGCCCGCAGCTCGCGGGACTCGGCTCTGTCGGCTATCTGACCAACGAGTCGATCATGGAATTGCAGGAGATTCCCAAGCACCTGCTCGTGCTTGGCGGCGGCTACATCGGCCTAGAATTCGGACAGATGTTCCGCCGATTCGGCAGCCGCGTCACGGTGATTCACATCGGCGATCAGTTGCTGGCGCGCGAAGATGCGGACGTCGCAGCTGGTTTGCAGAAGGCGCTCGAGGCGGAGGGCATCGAATTTCATTTGCAGGCGAAATCGACGAAAATCGAAGACCAGGGCGGCGAAATCGCGATCACCGTCGCGAAAGGCGACCGCACCGTCACCGTCTCCGGCTCTCACGTTTTGTGCGCCACGGGCCGCCGCCCGAACACCGATGATCTCGGTCTCGAAAGGGCCGGCATAGCGGTAGACAAAAACGGCTACATCAAAGTGAACGGGCGCATGGAAACGAGCGCGCCGGGAATTTGGGCGCTGGGCGACGTGAAGGGCGGGCCCGCGTTCACGCATATCTCCTACAACGATTACCAGATTCTCTGGGCCAACATCATTGAGGGGAAAAATCTCAGCATCGAGAACCGCTACCTGCCGTATTCGCTGTTCACCGATCCGCAGCTCGGGCGCGTCGGCATGACGGAAAAGGAAGCCCGCGCTTCAGGACGGAAGCTGAAAATCGGTACGTACCCGATGGCCTACGTCTCTCGCGCGATCGAGCGAGACGAGACCGCGGGCTTCATGAAAATCATCATCGACGGGGAAACCGACAAAATTCTCGGCGCTTCGATTCTGGGAATTGAAGGCGGCGAGACCGTCCAAATCTTAGGAGCCATGATGCTTGCCGGGGCGCCGTACACGATTCTCAAGGGCGCGGTCTTCATCCATCCGACGCTCGCCGAAGGCTTCTTCGGCCTCATGGATTCCGTGAAGCCGGTGTAGCATGGCTCCCACGACGAAAACGAAGACTAGAAGCCGCGGTTCTGGCGCGATAACCCTAGGCTCGGCCAATGACGTTGACCGATATATTGCGCGCGCCCCACAGCCTGCTCGCGGCGCGCTGAGGCAGATTCGCGCGGCGATACGGTCCGTCGCGCCGCGAGATGCCGTCGAGATCATCAGCTATCGCATCCCCGCGTTCAAATACAAGAAGGTGTTAGTGTGGTATGCCGCGTTTTCGGACCACTGCAGCCTATTTCCTACAGCAGCTGCAATTGAGGCTTTCAAGCACGAACTAAGAGACTACTCGACATCCAAAGGCACGATACATTTCCCGCTCGATAAGCCGGTGCCGGCCGCGCTCGTCAAGAAACTCGTGAAGGCTCGAGTGGCGCAGATCGAAAGCTAGGAGCCGGACTAGCTGCAAGCTGGCGCGCCGGCCTCGATATTTTTCAGCCTGCTCAGACTTTTCATGTCGTACATGACAAACCCCTCATTCGTTTGAGCGCGATAGAGCAGTCTTCCCCGTAAGACCGCCTCTGCGAGAGTGCAGTGCGACCATCTCAAACTACGGCCGGGCTTCGTAAACGATGTTGAACGGCGTCTCCGTCGCGCGGCGGAAACGGCTGAACCCAGCCGACGTGACGACGTCCCGAATGCGCGCCTCGCCCGCCTGCGCGCCCAGGCACAGCCCGACTTCCTGCGACCGCGAACACGGCGTGCACAGCAGCGTCGAGAAGCTATAGTAGACGCGGCCCACGGGATTCAGATTGTCTTTCAACTGGTCGTTTGCAAACGGCTCGACGATCATCCAGGTCCCGTCGTTGGCCAGCGACTCCCGGACGTGCTTGGCCGCGCCCACTGGATCGCCCATGTCGTGCAGGCAATCGAAGACCGCAACAAAGTCGTAGTCCTTGCCCGGGAATTCTTTTGCCTTCGCCACTTCAAAGCTGACCCGATCGGCGATGCCGTCGCCGCGCGCATACTCGCGGGCGGCTTCAATCGACCCGTTGTGATAGTCGAAGCCGAAGAATTTGGACTTGGGAAACGCCTTCACCATCAGAAGCGTGGATGCCCCCTTGCCGCAGCCGACGTCCGCTACTTTGGCGCCGGCTTCGAGTTTCTTTTGGACGTCTTGCAGCGACGGGATCCACGACGTGACGAGATTGGCGGCGTAGCCGGGCCGGAAAAATTTCTCGCATCCGTGAAAGACGCCATCGGCATGCTCGTGCCAGCCCATGCCGTTGCCTGTGCGGAACGATTCCGCAATCCGCGGAACGGCGGCGAGCGAGCCTAGTGCCAGCTCAAAGGCACCGGGCAAGTAGGCGGGGCTTGTTTCGTCCGAGAGCGTGAAGGCCTGCTCCGGGCTGAGGCTGAACTTCTTCGTCGCGTCTTCGTACGTGATGTATCCGCCCGCCGCCTGCGAAGAAAGCCACTCGCGCAGATAGCGTTCATCCGTTTTGGTCCTGGCGGCGAGCTCTGCGGAAGTCGCCGGGCCAGCGGCGAGCGCCTTGTAAAGCCCAAGCTTTTCGCCGATCACCACCATGCCTGCGTGGACCGAAGCGCCGAGATCGGTCACGAACTGACCGATGAATGCGTTCAATTTGTTCATGTCGGGGGCGGGAGACTGTGACGGCTGTCTTGTACTCATTTCCGATCCCTTCCTTTCTGTTTCTGCCGATTACGCCTGCTTCCGTCGCCATTGTTCCCAACAACCCTCGGACGGTAGCCAGCGGCACAGCCAAAAGGCGACTATAGCAGGTCCCGTCGTGCCGGGGTTAGCCGCGCGTCTGGCAAACTTGACGCACTCGCCCTAGCATGTCAACCAATTGTCAGGGAGTCCTGAAACCTTAGCCAGGAGTCCTGATCGAAGATCGCATCGACGCTCTTCCGGAAATTCTCGACGCGATGAAGCTTGAAGGCGCGGCGATACTGCAAACTGACCCGCTGGTCAGATTCGCGGGGCTGGCAAAACCCCCGTCTGGCTGTGCTAAGATTTTGGCTCGGTGGGCGTGATTTTAATGTGGGGCTGAGGGCCATGGCGTCGCGTGGCAAAAGGATCGTTCTAGCCGCAAGCACCTCCGAATCGTGCGAGCACATGCACAGCACCTGGAAGCAGATGCTGCTCGCGACGCTTCCGGCGAAGTATGCGTCCGTTTTCAACGTGACCTGGGCTTCGAAAGGCGAGACATGGCCCGACGGCCAAGCCAAGTACGTCCCGCAGGGCCTGCGCGTCATCGAGGCGCTGCTCGCGCAGAAATTTCCCGAAGAAGATATCGTCGTCTGCTACGCGGATCAGCTTGATAAGTTTGTCGGCGAAGATACGAAAGTCGTCGGCATCCACGCGCACAATCCGCTCGGCATCACATTCGCGACGGACGTTTACGCCTACTTCTACGGCGCGGACGTCGAGCCAATCAACGCCGAGGAATTTCGCCGTCTGATCCTGCATCCCGTCCTGCGCAAGCACAAGCCGCACATGAAGATCATCGTCGGCGGGCCGGGCTCGTGGCAAATCGATAAGAAAGGGCTGCAAGATGAGTGGCTGATCGACTGCATCGTCGACGGCGAATCGGAAGAGGTCGTGCTGCCGCTATTCGAAGCGGCGGTGCGCGGCGAAGAGATTCCGCGCAAGGTTGAAGGCCATAGCCCGAAGGTCGATAGCATTCCCTATCTAAAGCATCGCTCGACCTTCGGCGCAGTCGAAATCACGCGCGGCTGCGGACGCGGCTGCCAGTTCTGTTCGGTCGCGCTGCGTGCGGGCAAGAGCTTGCCGCTCGAACAAATCATCGCCAACGTTCGCACACAGGCCGCGGAAGGCGCGGACTTTGCGCTGCTCGTCACCGAGGATTTGTTCCTTTACGAGCACGGGCCGAAATTCGCGCCCAATGTGCCCGCGCTCAAGCAGCTGTTCCAGTCCGTCTCGGACGTGCCCGGCATCGAGTACATCGGCTTGACGCACGGCACGATGGCGCCGATCGTCGTCGAGCCGAATCTGCTGCCCGAGCTGCAGCTCGCCGTTGACAAGAGCGTGCATACGCATCCCGCTTCCACGCACCTGCAGAAGAAGTATCAGAACCTCTTCATCGGCATCGAGACGGGTTCTGTGCGCGTTTTCAAAGAGCACATGAAAGGGAAGGGCTACCCGTTCAAGCCGGAGCAGTGGCCGGACGTCGTGCTGAAGGGCATGGAAATCCTGAACCGCAACAACTGGTTCCCGTTCTGCACGTGGATCATCGGCCTGCCGGGCGAGAAGCCCGAGGACACGCGCGCGTCGCTCGATCTGCTCCACGCGCTCAAGGATGCGAAGTGGTGCGTCGTGCCGACGCTATTCGTCCCGCTCGAAGACACGCGTCTGCAAAAGCGCGAGAGCGCGAAGCTCTATCAGCTCACCGACCTGCAATGGGAGTTTTTCTTCACCTGCTGGCGGTACAATTTGGATTTCTTCCATCGCTCGAAGAAGGCGCACCTCGTCTACAACCTGGGAATTCCATTTTATTACTACCTGCTTGGGCGGAAGCTCTTCGGCAATGCGATGAAATATCCGCTGCTCCGCATGGGCCACTTCCCGGAGTGGATCCTGAGGCACAAGCTGTATCTGGATTTCACCGGGAAGAGCGAGCCGCGCTTCCGCGTGCCCGAACACGTGCCAATTCCCGACCACACCATGCGCCCGGCCCTGCCTGCGACGTAAGCATCGCGTGTTGCCTTCACCTGTCCCGCGCGATAAGCATGATAAAATAGGTATATCCATCGGGGGCGACACGGTTTCGACGGAAGCTGTCGCGGCTCGAAGGCATGCCGGGGCCTGCCCGCCCGTAACAGGACAGAACAAATCAACTGGCGAATCCCAGTTGGCTCTCGCTGCCTAACCAAAAGTAGGTAGCGCGTCTCCCCAGGCGTCGCCTGCGCGTTTGGGATGAGGCGTCACACAGTAGGCTGGCCGTCGCGCTTCGGTCCGTAGAGCGCCGGCGAGATCAATCGGACTAGTCGGCGGCGCGTCTTGCCTGTTCTGAGCTTCGCCGGCGAACCCAACGGAACGGGATAAGCATGTAGTCTTCGGGTGGCAAGGCTTCTCGGACGGGGGTTCAACTCCCCCCGCCTCCACCAATTCTGACCTGGGCTTCCGCGCCGAGCGAGGTTCGCGAATGACGCGATCAGTTAAATCAGCTTGGATCGTCGTCGCAGCGGGTTTCGCGATAGTCGCGGCGGCGGCCTGGAGCCGATCCGGCAAAGGTTTCGATTTCCCGAATCCCAAAGCGGACGAAGCTCGCGCGTCAACCAAGGGCACCGAAACTGTCGTATTCGCCGGAGGATGTTTCTGGGGGATTCAGGCGGTGTTCGAGCACGTTAAGGGAGTGACGCGCGCTACGGCAGGCTATTCCGGCGGCACGGTGAAAAATCCCGGCTACGAGGAAGTGAGCACGGGAACCACCGGACATGCCGAGTCGGTCGAAGTCGTTTACGATCCCTCGCAAATTACTTTCGGCCAGCTCCTGAAGATATTTTTCTCCGTCGCGCACGATCCCACGGAGCTGAACCGCCAGGGACCTGACTTCGGCACGCAGTACCGCTCCGCAATTTTCTATACGACGCCGGAACAGCTACGCATCGCGAAGGCCTACGTCGATCAACTCACGCAGGCGAAGATTTTTTCGGATCCGATCGTCACGCAGATTCAGCCGATGGCCGGTTTCTATCGCGCCGAGGACTACCATCAGGATTTCGCCGTCCACCACCCGGATTATCCTTACATTGTGATCAACGATCTGCCGAAAGTCGCCAATCTGAAGAAGGATTTTCCGGACCTCTACGTAAGCCGGTAAATAACGAACTAAAGGCAGGCTTCCTTGGACGATTTTGCGTTGAAGCGAAACGGGTTGCGGGTTCGCAGCGCTTTTCGCTAAAATATTTCCAGTATCCTCGAAGTGTGCGCTTTGGCTGGCCTACAGCCCCACTCCAGCCGATTTCCGAATCGACTCCGGTCCGCGCATCGCACGAAAAAATTCATCTTGCCCGGTTCACGCCCGCGAGGGTGGACGTACGCTTCCCTCACGCTCGACCGATGCGCCGCACGGCGGCTCGTCATCTTCGCCCAAATGCAGCATCACGATTGAAACGGTGTCAGTTTGTGCGCTTCGTCGCCGGCTACTCCCAGCCGGTTTTCGAGTTGTACGGCATCGTGGCGCCCATCGCCTCGATCTCGTGCATTTTTCCGCCACTAACTTTGAAAATGTGTGCAGCGGGCAAATCAAACGGCTTGAAATTCATCGGCACCGTGTCCACGCCGGGCACGCCGACGATCTTTAGACTCTTTTCCTCCATCGGGTGGCGAAACTGTGAGAGCCCGAAGACCAGCCCGGTCTCGGGATCGGCGATCCACACGCGCCGCGGCTCGATGCGCTTGATGTAGTCAAACGTGTGCGTTTTCAACTGCGCCTCGCATCCCATCGCGCCCATCACCTGAAGCGGTGGGGCCCCCGGCTTCGCCGGCGGATTGCTCGTCGTCTGCATCCCGTTTTCGCGGCGGACGCAATCATCCGCAAACGGCGCGTTGTTGGCGTCGGCGGTGACCAGCGCCTCGTAATACGACGCTCCGATTTTCAGCATTTCGTCGTGCGGTGAACGAAGGTCTTCCGGAACCTTCGCCGAGAACGCCGGCCGCGGGATCACGAGATTGACGAGGCTCGCCGCGCTGAGATTGCGTGCGATCAAGTGCTCGGCTTCCGCAATTTGACCGTCGACGAATTTCAAGCGCAGCGCAAGCTCGATCAGCCGGTCGTTTTCCTGCATCACGCCGAGAAAGCCGATCTGTTGCGCCACCGGATCAGGCACGTAAATCTTGAACGTCGTCGGGATAGCCGATGCGGTCTTCCAAAGACCTTCCCCGGGCTTCATCGGCACTGTGTTTTCCACGAATTTCACCTCAGGCGCCCATTTCACGATCGTGGGATCGTGAGCGACGAGCCCGGCCAAGTAGATGTTGGTTGTCTGGATCAGGCACGCACGATCGCACGGCGCAGCCTGTGCTTGCGATTGCTGTGATACTGCCGTGACGCAAAACAGCGCGAGCAAGATTGCAGCTAGTCCACCGAGTGTCTTCATCCATTCCCCCCTAGTCTGAGAATTCACCCAACCACGTAGCACGTCGACTTCAAAACTCTCTGAATCCTCGCACATCACCGGGTCAGCATCGCGATCAGCGGCGCGTACATCGGATACGCGGCGCTCAAGCCGTCGCGCTTGCCCAATTCGAAATCGGCGGGATCGAATCCAGGGGACATCGTCGTGCCCATGAGCGCGAATTTCCCGCCGGGCGCGAGCCGCGAGCCTTGCCACGTTCGTCCGCAGACCTTGTGCTGCACCCGCATACCCGCGGCGAGGTCCTGCCCGATCAAGATCGCCTCGGCCGAGCCATCTGGCTTCAGCATCAGCATCTCAACTGGATCGCCGAGATAAAAGTGATAGACCTCGTCGCCCTTTAGCCTGTGCATCGCCGAAAAAGTGTCCGGCGTGAGCATGTAGTAGATCGCCGTCGCTAGCGGCCGCTCGCCCGAGTAGCACTTCGGCAGCAGTTCCTTCGGCAGCCTTTGCGCCGAGCGGTAGGTTTCCGCGAACAGCCCGCCCTCAACCGGCAGAGGCTCCAGCTTCAGCAACTTACGTACCGCGTCGGCTGTCAGCACGGCTGCGAAGATACGGACCTCGGCCCCGGAAGGCAAGAAAAACCTCTCGCGGGACAGGGCTCGCGCGGCCCTATGCTGCAAACTCGGAACTCCTTTCCTGAATGTCAGTTGACACCCCCCAATAGCGTTTCCATAATCGCTTGATAGCGGGGAATCCCTTGAAAGCAAGCGTGAAAGAGCGCCAGCGATCGCTCGAACAAGCTCTGGAACAGGCCGTTTCCCGGGCCCTGCGCGATAATCTCGTCCCGCTCCAGCGGACCGCCGACGAGCTTCAGCAGGCCTACGCCGACCTTGTCGCGGCCTGCTCGTCGAGCCGCCCGAGCAACGCCCTTCCGGCAATGCTTCGCGCCCAGACCGCTGCGTCCGCGCTTGCAGCGGGCCTCTCGGTACTTTCCAATTTCGTGGCGGTGGCGCTCAAGCCTCGCGATGGCCAGAGCGCCGACGAAGATGCGGCAGCCACAGCCGCAGCTGTCGCTGAAGCGGAGGTCGAAGCCGAAGAGGAAGCGCCCGAGCCCGAGTGGTCCGAGGCCGCAGAGGAAACAGGCGCACCGCGCGCGCAAGCTCCTGCCCGCGTCGCTGTTATTGAGCCGCCTCCGCCGGCAGTTGAGCCTGAGCCCGAAATCGCTCCCGAACCTGAGCCCGCAGTCGAAGCTCCGGCCTTTGACATCTCCAGCCTTCCGGCGGATCAGCAGGAGTTGCATCGCCGCGCCAATCGCGTGGCCAAAGTGGCCATGCAAGACATCAAACTTTTGAGGCCCAAGGACGTTCGTCTTGGGCGCGAACACAAAGACGTCTGTGTCAGACTCAGAACCGATCTCGATAAGGCCCGCAAAGAGTACGACCGGCGTTTCCGTGCGATTCAAGACCATCCCGTCGATTACTTCCACAAATGGATGGTGGAAATTCTGGGCGAGGGGGATCCTGAAACTCTCGGAGAGTACCCCTACCCTTCCCCGGCGCTGCGGCATTAGAATTCCTGTGATGAGGTTCTTCGTCAGGCCCCTTGCCGCATTCGGCGCGTTCGCCGCGGTGTGTTCGGTTTGCGCTGCGGGCGCCACCGCCAAGACTCCGGCGGCTTCCAAACAACCTGCTGCCGCCAAGCCCGCCTTCACGCAGGGCCAACTTGAGAAGCTCTCTCGCGGTCTCAAAGACTCGCACTCGGCGCAGGCCTACGCACAGCTCCGCGTGTTTGCTTCGCAAAAATCTGCCGGCGTGCTCGGCATGCGTGCGGCGCTTGCGCTCGGCTACTACGATTACACCAAGGGCAATTACGCGCTGGCTCTCAAATGGCTCGCGCGCGCCAAGAACGATCCGCTGCTCGCCGACTACGCGCTCTATTGGACTGCTGCGACCGATTTCGCGCTCGGCCACGGCGCCGATGCGGTTACCGAGCTCCGGCAGTTTCTCGCGAGCTATCCGGACTCGGTCATCGCAGATCAAGCTCTCCAGACGCTCGGAGAAGCGGCGATCGCTTCGAACCGTCCTGCGGCAGCCGTCGCCGCGCTCGATGCCTCTCCGCTGACGTCTCAGCGGCCCGCGCTGCTTTTGCTTCGCGCCGAAGCGCACGAACATCTCGACCAGCGGGCCGAAGCGGCCGTCGACTACCAGTCCGTCTACACGCGCTTCGCGACCGGCGATCAAGCCCGCCAAGCCGGCGTGAAGCTCAACTTCCTCCGCGGCTCTTTGGGCGATAATTTCCCGGCGCTCCCGCTCGGCGATCGCGTGATGCACGCGGCGATGCTCTTCGCAGCAAAAGATTGGCGGGACGCGCGCAACGAATACGCCGAAGTCATTTCGGAGCTCTCCGGCGCCGATCGCGAACGTGCCCAACTCCGCGTGATCGAATGTGGCGTCGCTTTGGGCGGAGGCGTCTCCGATTTGACTTCGATGACGATCAACGAACCGGACGTCGACGCCGAACGGTTCTACGCGCTTGCCGGCTACTATCGCGACGCGAGCGTCGAAGCACAGATGGTCGCGGCCGTTGAAGCGGTGGCGACGCGAGCGCCGCAAAGCCAGTGGGCCGAATCGGCGTTGTTCCTCGCTGGAAATTATTACTGGGTGCAGCTCGACCGCGATCGCGCGTCGAGCTACTACAAGCGCATCGTGGATGATTATCCTGCGTCGCCCGACGCAACTTCGGCGCAATGGCGCGTCGCGTGGACGGCGGTCCTCAAGCGCCAGCCAGGTTGCGCGGACTCGCTGAAGGAGCATCTGCGCCGATTTCCGGGATCACCTTACACTGCAGACGCGCTCTATTGGCTCGGGCGCCTCGCCGAAGAAACGCAGCAACCTGAACTCGCGCGCAGTTACTACACAAAACTCGCCGAGCGCTACCCGCAGAATTATTTCGAGAATTTGGGCGCCGAGCGTCTCCGCGCTCTTGGTGGTGGACCGGTAGAGGTTTCGGACGTGATCTCCGAGATTCCGCCTGTGTCGGCGATTCCGAAACTCGATGGCGCGATTCCTCCCGCCGCCGTTGGGCACGAGGCGCGTGCCGACGCGCTTCGGTCGATTGCGTTCGACTCATCCGCCGAGCTCGAATTGCGCGCCGGATACGCGGCCACGAGCGAACCTCGCCTGCTCCTCGAAGCTGCTCAGACGGCCGCCTCCGCCGGACGCTATGGAGCGGCGATCGTCACCGTGCGCCAGATTTTTCCACAGCTCGAATCGCAGCCGTTTTCGCTTGTGCCGCGCGACGTCTGGCTCGTTGCCTACGCGCTGCCGTTTCAGACGCCGATCGAGAGATGGTCATCCCGCGCCGGGCTCGACCCGATGCTCGTTGCCGGACTCATCCATCAGGAATCCGCGTTTGATCCCGACGCGCGCTCCGGCAAAAATGCGATCGGCCTGATGCAGCTTCTGCCGAAAACGGCCCGCCTGCTGGCCAGGCAGCAGAAGATCGGATATTCTCGCCTGCGGCTCACCGATCCGGATTACAATGTGCGGCTCGGAACTGCCTACTTCGCGCAACTGCAGAAGCAATTCGGCAGCGTCGAAGCGGCGCTCGCCGCCTACAATGCGGGCGAGGATCGCGTGACGCTTTGGACCAACGGCCAGACGTATCGCGACTTGGCCGAATTCGTCGACTCGATTCCATTCACCGAGACGCGACAGTACGTCCAGATCATCGCGCGCAATACGGAGATTTATCGCCGGCTCTATGGCTCTGAAAACGACTCCCGCAGCGCCCGCGTCAACGGCGGTCACTAGCCCCAGACTTTCCGTCAAAGCGGAGCAGTTCACCGAATCGGTGATCCGCGAAATGACGCGCCTGGCGATTCAGCACAACGCCGTGAATCTCTCGCAGGGCTTTCCCGATTTCCCCGCCCCGGCCGAAATCAAGAACGCCGCCAAAGCAGCCATCGACGCGGACGTCAATCAATACGCCATCACCTGGGGCGCGAAAAAATTCCGCGACGCCATCGCCGCGAATTTTCTGTGCACGCAGGGCGTCTCGGTCGATCCCGAACGCGAAATCACCGTTTGCTGTGGCTCGACGGAAGCGATGCTTTCCGCGATGCTCGCGATCATCAATCCGGGCGATGAAGTCGTCGTCTTCGAGCCCTTCTACGAAAACTACGGCCCCGACGCGATTCTTTCTGGAGCCACTCCGCGCTTCGTCAAGTTGCGCCCGCCCGATTGGACGTTCGATCCCAACGAGCTGGCCGCCGCGTTCGGCCCGAAAACCAAGGCGATCATCCTAAATACGCCCAATAATCCGACCGGGAAAGTGTTCGAGCGCGCCGAGCTCGAAATGATTCGCGATCTCTGCGTGAACTGGAACGCCTTCGGCATCACCGACGAAATCTACGAGCACATGCTCTACGACGGCGCGCGCCATATCTCCCTTGCCACGATCGACGGCATGCGCGACCGCGCTATCACGATCAACGCGCTTTCGAAGACCTACAGCGTCACGGGCTGGCGCGTGGGCTGGGCGATCGCCGCACCGGAAGTGACCGGCGCAATCCGCAAGGTGCACGATTTCGTGACGGTGGGCGCAGCCGCGCCGCTGCAGGAGGCGGGCGTCGTCGCGCTGCAAGTGCCTACTAGCTATTACGAGAATCTCGCGCGCGAATATCTCATCCGCCGCGACCGTTTGCTTGGGATTCTTACGAACGCTGGATTTCGCTGCTTCAAGCCGCGCGGAGCCTATTACATCATGACGGACATTTCCGCGTTTGGCTTTCCCGATGACGTCGCGTTCGCGCGGTACCTCGTGAAAGAAATAGGAGTGGCTTCGGTGCCGGGATCAAGCTTCTATCAAGATCCCGCGGACGGCCGGACGCACGTCCGCTTCACCTTCTGCAAGAAGGAATCGACCCTGCAAGCCGCCGCCGATCGCCTCGCCGAACTTCGCCCCAAGTAGGCTTGCATTCGAAATTATTCCCACAGTCAGAGGACGGATTCTTCCGAGGTGTTCATGTAGCGCCGAGCTTTAGCTCGGCATCTTGGTTTTGGGGCGGCTTAAACTCCGAGCTCAACCGTCTGCAAATAATCCGGAATCGTCACTGGCCAGTGATACTGCGCGGCAATTGCTGTTCGAAACGATTCGAGCGCCACAGGCTCGCCGTGCACAAGGAACGCCTGCTTCGGCGGCGCCTGGAATTTCGAAAGCCATCGCAACAGTTCGCTTTTCCCTGCGTGCGCCGAGAGCTGTGCGATTTCGACGACCTCTGCCCGAACAGGCACTTCCTCGCCGTGAATGCGGAGATACTTCGCGCCGTCGAGCAGCGCGCGCCCGCCGGATCCTTCCGCTTGATATCCCACGAGCAGCACCGTACTTCGTGAGTCCGGAAGGCGTTTTGCCAGATGGTGCAGCACGCGCCCGCCCGTGATCATTCCGCTCGCCGAAATGATGATGCACGGCGATACGACGTCGTTGATTTTCTTCGAGTCCTCCACGGTGCGGGTCATGTGGACTTCGTGGCAATTCAGCGGATCATGATTGCCCGTGTTTTCTAGCACGTTGAATTCGGCGTCGTGGTCTTCGTGGTGGCTCACGTACAGGCCCGTCACGTTGATTGCCATGGGGCTGTCCACGAACACCGGCAGATGCGGAATTCGCTGCTTCTCTTCGAGCTTGCGGAGGTAATACATCAGCGTCTGCGTGCGACCCACGGCGAACGACGGGATTACCACGGCCCCGCCGCGCTTCGCTGTGCGATTGACGACATCGGCGAGCTCATCTTCCACCGACCCGGTCGGATGATCGCGATCACCGTATGTGGATTCGCACAGCAGATAATCGGCGGCGGTGGGCGATTCCGGGTCCTTCAAGATCGGCTGGTCGTAGCGCCCCACATCGCCCGAAAAAACGACGACAGTCTGCTTGCCATTTTCCGTGATCGCGAGCTCGAGCCACGACGAGCCGAGAATATGCCCCGCGTCATGCGGCTGCACCGAAAATTGCGGACTGATCCGAAAGCTCTCCACACGCGAGACCACGCGGAATTGATCGAGCGCTGCCTTCGATTCGTCGACGGTATAAAGCGGCAGCGGGGGCTTGTGTGAACTGTAACCTTTCTTCGCTGCGTAGGCAGCATCCTCTTCCTGCAGATGCGCGGAATCAGGCAGCAGCAGGGCGCAGAGTTCGTGCGTTGCCGCGTTGGAATAAATCGGCCCGTGATAGCCGTCGCGGACGAGCCGGGGCAAATAGCCCGTATGATCGATGTGCGCGTGCGTCAGCATCACCCAATCGATCGAGGCGGGATCGATGGGCAGCTTGTCCCAATTTCGTTGTTTCAGATCTTTCGATCCTTCGAAGAGTCCGCAATCGACCAGCAGCTTCTTGCCTTCTGCTTCTACCAGATATTTTGAGCCGGTGACGGTGCGTGCCGCGCCGAGGAAAGTGATTTTTGGCATCGGCGGGGTATTCTAATTGAAATCGCTTTCTCGACCCGGCTTTTTTCGAGCCGCGTTTCGCGCTGCACATCTCGTGCTAGTATAGTTTCATCTCCGGTGGGGCCGTGGCGCAGTTGGGAGCGCGCCTCGATGGCATCGAGGAGGTCGAGGGTTCGAATCCCTTCGGCTCCACCAGCCTTCGCTCGCGTCAGCGAAGCGAAGGCTGCCGCGCCGTAGCCGAAAGGGCGTAGGCGGATCCCCCAATCTCGAGCTACGGCCTGGCGAGCTACAACCGCCGTTGTTTTCCTCAGATGATTTTCGCTAGAATGCCCGCCATGTCGGCTGACTCATTTCACGTCGATCGCCGGTCGGGTTTGGGCGGCGCCATCGACATCCTGACGGTAAAAGGTCCGATCACGCACTCGACTTCTCATGCCTTTCAGGATGCCGTGACGGCCGTGTCTGCGCCCCGGCTGATCATCGACTTGAGTGAGATGCCTTCCGTTGATTCGCAGGCCGTGGGCGCGCTGGTACGCGCTTTCGTCACGTGCAACAAGGCTGGCCGCCGGCTGGCGTTTGTTGGGCTCAACCACCGCGTCCGGAATGTTCTCAAGATCACCGGCGTTGAGCCTCTCTTCGATACCTACGCGAGCATCGCGGAGGCAGAGGCTCGGCTCAACTAGGCGTTCGGGCCCGCCCAACGCATGGCACGCTGGCACGGATCCCGTAAGGCGTTGAAGCAGAATAACTTGCTCGCCCGTCGAGTCCTGCTCTGCTGGTACCTTGGTAGCATCTCCCGGCGTGGATTTTTCTGCTATGCTTAGGAACATAACCGTGCGAACGGTGTCTAAAGGGGATAGCAGCAACAGGCCCGGGAGTGCGGCGCAACCAATGGCTGAGCTGGCACAAAGCCTGTCGTGGGTACGCGATGAAGCAGAGCTGGTCGCCGATCTGCAGGCCGGCTCCGACTCGGCATTCGACTACCTCGTCACCTACTACCATTCCAGCGTTTACAACCTGGTTTACGGAATTCTTTCCGACTCCGCTGACGCAGCCGACGTAACGCAGGAAGTCTTCCTGCGCGTCTTCCGCGGCATCCGCGGGTTCCGCCGGAGCAGTTCTCTTAAGACGTGGCTCTATCGCGTCTCGGTGCGCCAGGCGCTGAACCATCGCCGATGGTGCTGGCGGCATCACCGGCAGCAGGTTTCCATCGATGCCGAGGCGCAAGAAAACGGCTCCGTCCACGAGATCGAGGATGACGAGGCGACTCCGTTCGAGCAGTGCGCGACGCACGAAATGCAGAGCAAAGTGCGCGAGGCGCTGGCGCAGGTGCCGACTGTATTTCGCAGCGCGGTGATTTTGCGGGATCTCGAGGGGCTGTCTTATGAAGAGGTCGCAGAAGTTCTCGAGGTGTCGGTCGGAACTGTGAAATCGCGCATACTGCGCGGCCGGCGCTTGTTGAAGGAAATACTCGACCCGCTTCTGCACGCCGCCCCTGTTCACTCTCATGCAGCGCAGAGTCACGCGAGCCACGGCACAGCCCGCCAGCATGAGAAAATCCATTTTG
>Ga0187779_10000138_pt1 | contig 54336 bp, 47 predicted proteins | sample 1015_Q2_SP10_10__FD_132435 | JGI IMG/M metagenome (GOLD analysis project Ga0187779, IMG submission 132435) | Tropical peat soil microbial communities from peatlands in Department of Meta, Colombia - 1015_Q2_SP10_10_MG | ecosystem: Environmental > Terrestrial > Soil > Wetlands > Peat | place...
CCAAGAGATAAAGTGGCAGGGGTCCGCGAAAGAAACTGCTCGAGTTCCTCCTCTTCTCGATTCACCGCTATCCGCAGCGCCAGAAACGTTTTTGTCGCGGGCTGCAGTTTCTGCCTTCCCCTTGCTTTTCGGACTCCTGCCACAACCGTTGCCAGGTGTTCGGTGTCGCGAATCGGTCGCGCACGAACAATCGCCCTGGCGATTCTGCGTGAATCCCGCTCCTCGGCTTTGTGATAGAGCAGATCGGCCAGATCCTTCTCTGACCAGTGATTCACAATCTCGGCCGCCGTCAGCGGCAAATTGGGACTCATTCGCATGTCGAGAGGACCGGCCCAGCGGAAGGAAAACCCGCGTTCAGGGCTGTCCAGCTCGAGCGTTGAAATCCCCAGATCGGCGAGCACTCCATCGAATGGAGGCATCTGCATCTCGCTCTGCAACTCGCCAATCCTCGAAAATTCCGCCTGCACCAGAACCACCTTTTCTGCGTACGGCTTCAGCCTCTCGCGCGCGATCTCGAGCGCCTTCGGATCGCGATCCATCGCCAGGAGCCGCCCCGTCGTCAGCCTCCGGGCGATTTCAATTGCATGGCCCGCAGTGCCCGTCGTGACATCCGCATACGTCCCTTCTGGCCGAATGCGAAGCCACTCAATGACCTCTTCCGCCAGAACGGGCGTATGCAAAACGTTCAAAACTACGCGCCCAATTCGTCAAACGCCTTGATGTCTTCCGCCGTGACCGGATTACGGTTCAATTGCTCGAGGAATCGCGCGTGATTCCAGACCTGCAGGTACGTCAAATTGCCCTGCACGTCGACTTCTCCCTTGATATCCGCTGATTCCCGCAAAATGGATGGAATCAAAATGCGCCCTTGCCCATCCATCTCTACGACTTGGCCGTAATAGTTGGTTCGCGCCAGGAATTTCTGCCTGGCGGGGTTGTAGGATGACCGCTTCGCGAGCCTCTTTTCGATCTCTTCCCACGCTTTCATGGGATAGACCCGGGCGTGATCGCCGGCTACGCTCGTCACATAGAACTTCTTGCCCAATCGCCGCAGTTCGGCCAGGAAGTCGGCGGGAATTTTCACCCGCCCCTTCTCGTCCGCCGTCGCCAGATAGTTGCCCCGCAGCATGGTTGCCTTTGAGAAGTTCGACCGGAGCGTCGGACTTGCGAATCACTCGCCTGCTCGCCTCACCCACTGCATTACATCTACTTCCCTTCTCCGCCACTGCCTACCACTTCTTCCCACTTTTCGCCCGATTGTAGGCGGCTTCTCTTTCTTGTCAAGCGGAATGTTGCAAGTTGAGAAAGAATTTTTCGATCGTCGCGATCAGCGCGCAGAAAATTTTCAGGCGGGCCAGAATGGGAAAACCACTAGCCGTAGTGGAGACTTATACGCGCTCGGGCGACGGATTGCGGTCAATGGGCGGAAAATCCGAAAAATGTTTTGTAAGAGTCAACACTAAGGCAGGACGAATCTTCGCGGTGGGAGTTTGTGGGAGATGGCCTCTCGCAAGGGCGCTCCTGTCTCTAGAACTCCAGCCGTGCATGAAATGCGATCATGCGAGGAGAACTGTCGCCGCCCAGACCCACTCCGAGCAAGCCGGTTGGGGGCGACGTAGCGTAGGTGAGTGCGCCGAAGCCTACTTGCGTGGATGGCTCGCCGGGAATGCCCGCGAAAACATTGCTTGGAAGTCCAAAATTCGGGTGGTTGAAGAGATTGAAGAACTGGCCCTCGATTCGCAGCGTCAGATGCTCATTCAAGGGGAACATTTTGGTCAGATAGAAGTCGCTCCAAACGAAGTCGGGGCCGCGAAAGGCATTGCGACGTGATGTTCCGAACTGGCAGGTTTGCGGGCTGTCGCCGCCGTAACATGCTCCCGTGCTTGGGTCCACGTCGGAGACAAAAGCGTCTGGGTTAAGCCACTGGATCGTGCCGGCCTCAGTGACGCCTGGAATGGTCTGGTGCTCATAGATGGCAACGCCCGGCACGACGCTCGCGAACTGCAGCCCGCCACCCTGCACGATACCGTTTCCACTAGCCGAATACGGCGTGCTAAGGAGAGAAAACGGAAGCCCGCTGTGCCAGAAGAAAGTTCCGGAGATCTGCCACCCGTTCAGCGCGTAGCCGAGCCGACGGTTCTTTGTCTTGATCGGAAGCTGATAGACGTACTGCGCATCGAGATTGTGCCGGACATCGTAATCGCAAGGGCCATAGTTCCGGCGAAGCTCTCCGGGCAACGGCGAGAGGATCGCACCCGCGGAAAACTGAAGAAATCCCCCATTTGAAACTTCATCCATGCAACGGCTGAACGTGTAATTGATTTGCCCTTCGAGTCCATGGCTGATGCGCTTCATCGCGGAGAGCTGAAGACCGTTGTAATGGCTCCCGGCCCCTGTCGAAAACTGCGTCACCGCGCCAAATCGCACGTCTGTGGGCTGTAGATACGGGAACGGCACAAAGCATCCGCGGCATACGGTCTGGTAACCGTTCACTTGAGTCAGATACGGCTCGTCCACTGCGCGCGTGCCGACATACTGCGCGCGCACGCTGGTTGTGGCGCTGAATTGATGTTCGATTCCGAGACTCCACTGCATGAAGTAAGGTGCGTGAAGTTCTCCCGAAGGAACTGCTGTAATTGCAACCGGGGGCAGACACGCTGCGGGATTTGCCTGCGGCGAAGCGCAGGAAAGCAACCCTGTGAAAAGCCGAGGCCGAAGGCCTGATTTGCCGCCACCGTCGCGTCGACTGCGCTTCCGGGAACTCCGGGTGCGATCGCAGTTCCCCCGACAGTACCGAGGAGGCCACCTTGGAAGATCCGAACATAGGGCGGATTCATGCCAATGGTGTCGGCGATGCTGCCGGGCAAGATATCGCTGAAGATGCCAAAACCTGTGCGAAGAACGGAATTGGGAGCAAATTGCCATGCGAACGCCGTGCGGGGTTGCAGAATCGCCAGCGGCGTCGAACTGAAGAGATCGCCGAGATGCGTCTGGATCGCTGCGTTTAATGGCTGATTCACATCGTGCGAGATTGAGGCGAAGGAACCTTGAAGCCGCGCAACTTCGTCGCGCGGATTGACCGGATTCGAATAGAAGCTGTTTCGGAGGCCGATGGTCCAGGTCAGCCTCGGTGTCAGCTTCCATGTATCTTGCGCATACAGGTCGACATTCAGGAAATTGAAAGGTTCGTGTGTGGCGAGCGGGAATGTTTCCGTCACGGTCGATGCAACGCCGTAGATGTACTGGGCCAGAGTGGCATACGTGACGGTCGGAACGGTTCCCTCGTCGAAATCGTAGTCGTTCAAGCGGAAGATTCTGGTATTGGTGCCGAAGCGAAATTCATGCGGGCCACGGCTCCAGGCCAGATTGTTGTTGATGAAAAAACGGGAGGCTCGCCTGCCCTGCAACCAAGTATTGTCGAGACCGCCCAATTCGGTGAAGAAGGGACTCGACCCGGCGTTCTCCGCAGTTGCTTCGAGCACGATCGGAAATGCCGCCAGCGTTTTCTGAAAATCGACCGGCGCGAAGAGGCTTGAATACCACGAGAATCCGGGATTGAAGTAGTTGACCAAGTCCTGCGAAAAAGTGTGCGTAAATCCCGCCGCAAACGAATAAAGCGGCTGGGGCGATATCGAATCGAAAAGCGGATTAATAGGATCGGTATAGGCCGCCTGCAAGCCAGTATCCGCCTGAAAACGGAACCAAGCCGTGTTCGCGCCATCCATGTTCCAGTCAACTCGGGCCGTCTGGACCTGCTCGCGATCGTCGCTCGAATGCGAAACGACTTGAAGATTGGCGCAACCCGCCCCCGCGATTCCGCCCGCATCTAGCGGGCATCCCAGAAGCGCATGCGGCGTGCCAGCCGTACTTCCGTATAGCGAAAACATCTGCTGATAAAACGGAATTTCCGCGGGCTCTGCCGCGTAGCATGGAGCTTCGCCGGACGCTCCGCAGCCGGAAGTTTCCCCGGATTGCAGTTGCTGCAGCACAAAACTCTGAAACGCAGCCGTGGGAACAATGGTGGGGGTTGCGATGGGCAATGCGATACGAACCCATTCGCTGTCGAAGAAGAAGAAAACTTTATTGTGAATGATCGGCCCGCCCAGGCTGCCGCCGAAATGATTCACTGTGGAACGCGGTTTGTGATTCGCGGGCGTTGCGTTTATGAAGTGGTCCGCCGCGTTGAGAATCGAGCCATTCCAAATCTCATAAAGATTCCCGTGGAAATCGTTTGTCCCGGATTTCGTGACGTAGTTGACCTGAGACGCGCCATATCTCCCTTGATCTACGGAGTAGGAAAGCGTGTTTACTGTGACTTCCGCGATGGAATTCAAGCCGAGCACGAGATTTGTCGAAAGTCCGCTATTGAGATTAGTGAGCGGATCATTGGTCTCTAGGCCGTCCACGATGTAGCCGTTCGAGAGCGCCGGGAGTCCATTGAACTGCACGTTGCCATACCCGTTTGTGCTCCCGACAAAATCGTTCCCGCTTCCGGCTGTGTTGATGACCGCACCGGGCGCAAATTGCAACGGGTAAGTAAGGTCACCTCCCGGATTGGGAAGATTCTCCAGCGCTGGCGCGTTCAGATTTGTGGAAGTGTTCGCGTTACCCGGATTGATAAGAGGAGGAGCGCCGCTCACTTCGATGGTTTGCCTGGACTGTGCTACCTTCATTCTAAAATCTACCACTTGCTTCTGTCCGAGCCCTGCGAACACCTTATCGATCTGCTGCGGGTCGAAACCCCCCGCTTCCGCCCTCACGGAGTAAGTGCCCGGCTTCAGCTGCGGAAAATCGAAACGCCCGTCTTGGTCCGTTTTGAGGGATCGCTGGAGCCCCGTGTCGCGGCTCGTGATATTTACGGTCGCGCCGGGAATCGCGCCTCCAGTTGCATCGGTGACCTGGCCCTCGATGGCGCTGGTGGTTTCCCCCTGCGCTGAAGAACGCTGAGCAGTAGCTACGAGAACAACAAAAGCTGCAACTAAACATGAGAGAACTGCGCGGACCATCATCACACCTCAACAGTTGCCGCCCACCGGATATATTAACCTAGGTTAACTAATAAAGTGAACTGGAGTTTAGTGCAAAGGATAAACGGGGTTGGCGCAGTTACACAAGAAGGATTCTCGTTGGTCACTTGTTGCGCGAAAGCTATGGCTGTGGAGTTTGCGGCGGATTTCGCAGCGAGTTGAGGTCGCGAAGCATCGACTGCTCGTCGGGGCTGAGTCCTTGCACAAACTTGGGGTCGTTCAGGGCTGCTTGCTGCGTGGCCGGGCTCATGTTTCGGAGCATCGCGAGATGCCGGTTGATCACCTGCCGCCGCTCCTGGGGCATGGCCTGCCATTTCGGCAGAAGCGTGTCCCGAACGTATTGCCGCTGTTCGGGCGTCATGTTCTCGAATGCCCGTTCAGCGTCCCGCGCCGCTTGCTTTTGCTCCGGCGACAACTGGTTCCACTTCTCGAGGTTTTGCCGAACTTGCGCTTGCTGTTGTGGTGGCAGGTTTCGGAAACGCTCGTTGTTCTGCATGAAGCGTTCCTGCTGATCGGGGGGCATGTCCCTTAGCTTCTGAATCCAAGGCCCTGGCAGGCCCATCATTCCGCGAGCGTTCGGCTGGCCCTTTGCTCCTCCGTTCGCCCGCGCTGCAGCCGCTGCTTCCTTGCGGGCCTGCTGACGTGCACGCCATTCTCGGAGTCGCTCGCCATTCTGCGCGGAAACTGCCTGTGTCGCGAGTCCTGCAGCGAGCAGCATGCATGTTGCGAATTTTATGAAGCGTCGCAGCACGAACCGATCTCCGTTAGTCGTTGCTCTCAGTCTGGGTCGTCTCCGGCTTCTGCGTCTGTTGTTCGGCGGCCGGCACCAACTCAGAAAGTGCATCCATCTTGGTCACCACGTCGTAGTTCTCAAGAACGCCCAAATCCTTGATCGCATTGAAATCCTGATCGCTCGACGCGGTCGTTGTAGTTGGCATTGGCGTTCCGGGATTGTCCGATGGCAGCTTCGCGATCCACACTGTCAGCGCGATCAGCAGCACGGCCGCCAGCGCCAGCCGCGGCTGCGGCACGAACCACGTGAACCACTTTCTCTGTGGCTCGGCGGCCACTCGCTGGCGGATTCTCGCGTCGAAACCAAGCGAGGGCTCGATCACCGGCAACTCGTCCATCAGGTTCGAGATCGCGCGAAACTCTTCAGCGCGCTTTCGGCAGGGCGCGCAGCTGGCGAGGTGCTCTTCCACTTCCCGCCGCTCGGCCGAATCCATCCGGCGGTCCAGGTACGCGATCAGTTCATTCGAAACTTGTTCGCACTTCATGAGGGCCTTCTCTCCCCCGCGCGCTCCGCCGCAGGCCGGGTGACCAGCGGCGCAAGTTGTACGCGCAGGCTTTCATAGGCGCGGAAGAGCAGCGATTTCAGAGCTGCCTCCGTGCAATCCAAAATTATCGCGATCTCCGCGTAATCTAGCTCTTCATACTTATGCAGCAAAACCGCCGCGCGTTGCTTCTCCGGCAGCGAAGCGATCGCGCGCTGGATGAACGCCACTCGATCCTGCTCGAGCAGGTGCTCGTCAATTCGCATTTCGCGGGCGGGCAGCTCGCGCGGGGCTGAGTCTTCCTCGCTGCCAACCGGCGCGTCGAGCGACACTTCCATCTTCTGATGCCGGTTGTCGCGCACCGAATTGAGCGCCACATTCGTCGCGATGCGGAAGAGCCACGTGGTGAACTTCGCGCTCGGAGTATACTGTTTCCGCGCGCGGTAGACCCTCAGAAAGACTTCCTGCGCCAGATCCTCCGCCGTTGCCGTATCTCGCACCATGCGATAGAGGAAGTTGACCAGCGGCGAGCGATACTTCACCAGTAGGAAGTCGAAGGACGCGTCATCCCCCGCCTTCACGTCCAGCATCAGTTGGACGTCGCTTCTGGCCATAGCCTCCACAGTCTATCTAACACGCGCCGGGCCATAAAGTTGCGGCGGTCAAGCTGCGACTTACATGCCAGTATCAAATGGGCGACTTGCTTGGTAGCATGGAGGGCCCTGCTAGTGTGTTGAACGGTTGTGCGTAAGATAAGACACTTATTTTTAGTACGTTACGAGAATTCCGTGAAATCCATACCTTTAGCCTTTCTTCTGCCGGTCCTGGCGGTAGCCGCACCACTCCACGGATCCCAGAAATCTTCAGATTCGCAAGCGGCCAGTACGACGGCCGATTGCAGCTCGACCCTTCATGACACCGCCATCTACTCGGCCGCTCTTCGCCAAACGGTGCTCAAAGGCCGGGACGATTCGACTCAGGTCGTACTTTACTCGCAGACTTCGGCAGGCCTTCCCCCTGGAATGGCTTCCTCGAGCTACACTGGCCCAGCCGATAGGGAGACACTCGATAGTGCCACCGACCCAGCCACCAAGAAAGACTTCGATGCGAAGGCCACTCTCCAATGTGATCTGGGAACGGACATCGAACCGGCGGGCCGCGTGACACTCGTAACTGCCAAGGAGACAAACAGGATTTTCAATCCGAGCGGGACATCTTGGAAGGGCTTTGTTCAGAAGTATCCGCACGCGGCCGGTTTCACTCTGCTCTCCGCGATCGGATTCAATGAGCCGCACGATCAAGCGCTCGTGTACGTTGGAAATTCCTGCAATCTTCTCTGTGGCTCCGGACACTTCGTCCTGCTCGAAAGGAAACACAATAGGTGGTCGGTCGTGAAGACGGCGATTCTCTGGACCGCTGGCCCCGCAAGTCAGTAGCGCCAAGCGCATCCGCGCGTTGTCGCTACCGACCGAACTGGCGGAGGTGATGGTCCGCGTGCAGATAGCCCCAGCGAAGCCAATCTTGCCGGCTCATCGGACCGAAAAATGGGTGTGCCGATGAAAGATTAGCCGCCGGCTCGCAAAATCGATCGAAAGTCACCACCAGCATTGCCCGGTCCCGTTCGAACTCCACTGGAGGGGTGCCACCGACGCCTTGCTCGACCTCCGGTCTCGTATTGACCCCGTGCGGCCATTCAAAAGGCACGCGCAGCGCGATCCATTTCATGATCGTGCGTTGAAAGAATCCCGTCGCCGGGCTGACAGCTTTTTCTCCGAGCGCGGTCCGATACGCATCGCACAAATGGCAGACCATCTGCTCGACCGTCATCTTTCCCCACCGACGTTGATCGGCAGGCGTTAGCGCCGAGATGCGCTTGGCGATGGAATCGCGGTCCACTTTTGTTTCGAGAGTCTGCACTGGATTAGCGCCAGACCTACATCTTGAAGATCGCTTTCAGCGCCAGCAGAATCGCCACGCCCAGGAACACCAGCCCGGCCATCCCCGCGTGCGGCTCGCGATTCACCTCGGGGATCAGATCGGATGCCGCCACGTAAAGCGTCACGCCCGCGGAAAACGGCAGCGCATCCGCCACGGCGCTGCGCAGCGCAAACATCAGCGCCATTCCAGCCAGCGTTGCTGCGCCCAATATTGCAGACGACGCAAACGATGCTGCGCGGCTCTGTCCGCTCGCCAGCATTAGCGACGATACTGTGAATCCCTCGGGAATTTTGTGCAGAAAAACCGCCATGAAGATCACGCCGCCGAGCCACGTCGATACGAGCAACCCGGACGCGATCGCGACGCCGTCGAAAAAAGTGTGAATCACGAGGCCGAGCAGTGCAGCGTAGCTCGCATGCGCGTGCGAGACTTCCTCGTGATGCGTCTCCTCGCCGAAATGAAAATGCGGAGCGACCGTGTGTTCGAAAAAGTGGACTAGAAAATATCCGGCGAGCACCAATACGAAAACAGCTGTGGTCGAGCCGCCGAAGTAATAGGAATGATTCGGGAACAGCAATACCCAGCTCTCACGCATGCCCAGCTTCACCGATTCCGGAATCATCTCGAGCAGCGCGGTGGCGAGCATGAATCCGGCGCCCAGCGCGATGAAGTATTTCAAGAAACGATGGGACCACTGCCGCCGCGCGACAAACAGCCCGCCCAGCACGTTCGCTCCCGCCGCCGTCAGCCCGAGCAGCAGCGCCACCAAAATCCGCGTTGTCTCCGGTGATTTCACAAAAAATATTCTTGGATCGCGGCTGCAATCCCAACGTCATCCTGAGCGGAGTGACCCGACTGTTTCGCATTTCGCGCTGCAGGCGCGTCGGGTCACGAAGTCGAAGGATCCCTCTCCGACTTCCTGCTGGCCGGGATTTCCGCTACCCCCCGTGCCGGAACAAAATCACGTCGCCGTCCTGCACGATGTAATCCTTGCCTTCGAGCCGAACCTGCGCCTTCTCGCGCGCCGCCGCAAAACTGCCCGCCTTGAGCAGGTCTTCCCAGTTAACGACTTCCGCTTTGATAAAATTTTTCTGGATGTCCGTGTGAATCGCGCCGGCGGCTTCCTGCGCGGTCATCCCGCGACGAATCGTCCACGCGCGGCATTCCGGCTCGCCGCACGTGAGAAATGAAATCAATCCGAGCAGTTGGTAGGTCGCCTGAATCAGCCGATCCCGCCCCGATGCCGCGAGGCCATACGCCCGCATCATCTCGGCAGCTTCGGCGTCATCGAGTTCTGCAAGCTCAGCTTCGATTTTTCCGCAGAACGGCACCACGGCCGTGTGCGGTTTCGACGCAAGTGTTTCCAGCTTGTGTTTCTGGATTGCACGATCGATTTCGCTCGCTTCGTCGTCGCCCAGATTCAAGACGTACAACATCGGCTTTCGCGTGAGAAACATGAAGCCGGTGATCATCTTCTGCTCTTCGGGCTTGAGTTCAAGCTCGCGCAGCGGCGTCTCCGCTTCGAGCGCCACACGGCAGCGATTCAGCAACTGCAGCTCGGCTTCGAGCAGCGGATCTTTCTTCTTTTTCAGGTCTTTCTCGATGCGCTCGATTCGCTTGGCCGCCTGCTCGAGATCGTTCAAGATCAGCTCGAGATCGACGTTCACGATGTCGCGCAGCGCGTCGATTGAGCCCGCCTCGTGCGGCACCGCCGGATCTTCAAACAGCCGCACCACGTGCGCGAGCGCATCCGCCTCGCGCAGCGGCACGAGCGATGCTTTATTCTTCTCGCGGTCTTTCTGAATTCCGCCGATATCGACGTACTCGATCGTCGCGTAGGTGATCTTTTTCGGCTTGAACACTTCAGCCAGCTTCGCCACGCGCGCATCCGGCACTCGCGCGATTCCAACGTGCGGCTGATTTGGTGCCGTGCGCGATTCGACGCGCGCCCGCGTCAAAATCCTGAAAAGACTCGTCTTTCCTACCAGCGGCAGCCCGATAATTCCTGTCTGCATAAGCGTTCGATACTAGCACAGCCGTTTGGGCGCAAGCCGCTTGCCGCGGCGCGCGGATGGCGTATATCATTTCGCTCTCTCCACACGACCACTGAGGAGATCGATGAAATATCTTTCCCTTTCTTTGGTTCTTCTGGCCGCACAGGCGGTTTCCGCGCAGGATTGGGCGAAGGCTGCCCTCGAAAATTCTCCGCGCCACCGCGAGTGGGTAACGGTGAAGCACGGCGACCGATCCGTCGAAACATTCGTGGCCTATCCGGAATCGAAGGACAAGACTCCGGTCGTCATCGTCATCCACGAAATCTTCGGCATGACCGATTGGGTGCAGGATCTTGCCGACGAAATCGCCGCAGCGGGTTACATTGCCGTCGCACCCGATCTGCTTTCCGGCATGGGACCGAACGGCGGCCGCAGCTCTTCTTTCGATCAGGGCAAAGCCATGGAAGCCGTCAGCCATCTCGATCCCGACCAGGTGACGGCTGATTTGCTCGCTGTCGCCGACTACGGAAAGAAGCTGCCCGCTTCGACCGGCAAGCTTTTTGTCGTCGGCTTCTGCTGGGGCGGCGGACAGAGTTTCCCCTTCGCGACGAATCGTCCTGATCTTTCGGCGGCATTCGTCTTCTACGGCGGCCCTCCAGATAAAGACGCGATGGCGCGCATCCACGCGCCCGTCTTCGCGTCTTATGCGGGCAACGACGCGCGCGTCGACGCGACAATTCCCGACGCCACCACAGGAATGAAGGCAGCGGGGAAATTTTACGAGCCGGCCACCTACGATGGCGCCGGACACGGCTTCATGCGCGCCGGTGAAGCTCCCGACGCCAGCGACGCGAACAAGAAAGCTCGTGCCGATTCCTGGGTGCGATTGAAAGACCTGCTGGCCAAGAACTGACTTTTCTTCGTGCCGCGCTAAAGGCCGCGGCGCTACATCTAAACCTTCATGAACGCTGCAACGAGCACGATTCCGCTGCCCTTCGATCATGTCGCCGCGCACGAGCATCTTTCGCGCGTTGACAAACGCCTTGCCGCGCTGATCGCGCGCATCGGCGAATTCGGATTCAAGCTCGACGAATGCGACAGCGTCTACGAATCGCTTCTTGAAGCGATCATGCACCAGAGCATCGCCGGCAAAGCCGCGCAGGCGATCTTTGCGCGCATCAAGGCGCTCGGCACGAATGGTAATTGCCCCATGCCCCAAGAACTGCTCCGCGTCTCGAAGCGCACGCTGCGGAAGGCGGGGCTCTCGAACGCGAAAGTCGCAGCCGTGCGCGATCTCGCGCAGAAAACAATCGACGGCGTCGTGCCCACACTCGCGCAAGCCGAGAAAATGTCGGATCAGGAATTGGTCGACCGGCTGATTTCCGTGCGGGGCATCGGCGCGTGGACCGTCGAAATGTTTCTGATTTTCCGGCTCGGCCGTCCGGACGTTTTGCCGATTCATGACTACGGCGTGCAGAAAGGCTGGGCGATCACCTACCGCAAAAAAAGCATACCCAAGCCGAAGGAGCTGTTGAAATTTGGCGAGCGCTGGCGGCCCTATCGCACGGTCGCGAGCTGGTACATGTGGCGCGCCGTGCACCTCGCCGGCCCCGCCGCCCGCAAGATCACGAAACCGAAAACAAAGAAGGCTGTCATTGTGAAAAGAGGCGCTACGAGAAAGCGCGCCCATTAGAACCACGAGACGCGTTCGCGCGATTCCCGAGTTTTTGGCGATTAGGGCTGAGTGCGGGCGTGTATTTTCAAGAAGTTGCAGCGATTCTACTTGCAGATTTTGGCGATTAGAAATCAGAAAAGCGGTTGAGTTCCGTCTGCGGAGGACAGCGCATTTCGTCAGTTCCCTTCTCCTTCCACACGGCTGGCCCTTGGCCAGGGGCGCAACACAGCCCCGACTGACGCTAGCGCATGTCCGTGGCTACTTTCAATTGTGGAAAATACGGATACGCAAAGTTGCGGACCCCGCCGCACGACTCAGCGCGACACAGGCGAGTGCGATGGCATAGGCCTCACCGCGGCTCACGAGCGGCATGACACCACAACTACGCGCGCTCTCGAGGAACGGCCAAATATAGCGCCGCCAGCCCGATCAGCAGCACACCGCCTTCGATATCCACCGACACACTATGAAGTTTGTCGAATTCCGCGCGCCGCGGATCGCTCGCGAGCGTCGCATCGACGGACCCCATCTGACCGCGCAGCACGGCCATCTTCGGAATCACGTAGCTCTGCGACACGATCGTCAGCGCCGCCATCAAGATCACGCCCAGCACGGCCGGCTCGATGAATGCGCGCAAGGACTTCGTCAGCGCCACCGACGCAGACACGAATACTGCCGCCGCAATCACGCCCATAAGGTGCAGCCCCCCTAGCGTGAACCCGACGAGCAGCCCAGCCTCGTCGCGGCTCGGCAGCACAGCGAATGCGCCCTGCGTCACCACCGCCGCAAAATAGACGATCGCGCCGACCCAGGCGGCTAGCGCCAGCACTCGCAGGAATCGCAGAAAATGGATCATCGCTCAGCACCGCCCGCGACTTGGGCCCGCGAGAAGTAACGCCACCCGAACACGAAGCCGATTATGAATGCCAGCAACGCGGCCAGCTTGAGACCGGTCGTGAGGCCCGGATGGTCTTTCAGCATCACTACGAGATCCCAACCGACTTCAGGTGCGTTTGCTGGTGACGGCTTCAGCATAGCGATCGCTATCGCGACTGCCCCGCCGATAAACGCGCCTCCAATTGCGGCAATCGCGATCGCCGCAATCCCAACACAGACGCTGCGGATCACAAGAGTCAGCATTCGGCCCCCGAGGAGTGGATCGTATTGTCGTCTCTTACTCGGCGAAGTAGCAACTCCTTGAACACATCCAACCAAACGGGATCGGAGGGCGTCGGAGAGATGGTGGCAAAATGATTCGGGGCATGGTGGGCGATCAAGGACTTGAACCTTGGACCTCTCCCGTGTGAGGGGAGCGCTCTAACCACTGAGCTAATCGCCCGAACCGCTGGAACCTCAGGGGCTGAAGCCCCTGTTAAGCGCTCCTCGTTGTCGCGGCTGAAGCCGCGACCTACAAGGCTCGCTCACGAGTGAACGCGGTCTAATTTTTGTAGCAGAAGGCCTGTGGAATTGCAATCCGCGACAAACACGTCAGCGCCGGCATCGAGCAGCGGCCCCGCCGCGGCGGGCAGGCTCACTGAGCTGCAGCGCTCGATCGCGCGCGTCGTCAAAGGCAAAGACGACGTCATCCATCTCGCGCTCACGGCGCTACTTGCGCGCGGCCATCTTCTGATCGAAGACGTTCCGGGCGTTGGCAAGACCACGCTCGCGCAGGCGCTCGCGCGCTCGTTTCACTGCTCGTTCCAGCGGATTCAGTTCACCTCCGACATGCTGCCGAGCGACGTGATCGGCGTCAGCGTCTTCAATCCCGTGACGCAGGAATTCGAGTTCAAGCCCGGGCCGATCTTCGCCAACATCATCGTCGCCGACGAAATCAACCGCACGACGCCCAAAACCCAGTCCGCGCTGCTCGAAGCGATGAACGAATCGCAAATCACGGTCGATAATCACACGCATCCGCTGCCGCAGCCGTTTCTCGTGCTCGCAACGCAAAATCCGATCGAGCACCACGGCACCTATCCGCTGCCCGAGTCGCAGCTCGACCGCTTCCTGATGCGCATTCGCATGGGGTATCCCTCGCGCGCAAGCGAAAAGGAGATCTTGCGCAATCATTCTGCGGGCCACGTCGAACAGGTCGCGCCGCTGATGGACGCCACCGATGTCGCGGCGATGCAGCAGGCCGCCTCGAACGTGAAAGTCGACGACAGCCTTCTCGATTACGCGCTCGAAATCGTCGAGCGGACGCGCCAGACCGAGCAACTGAGCCTCGGCGTAAGCCCGCGCGGCGCCGTGATGCTGCATCGCGCGGCGCAGGCGCGCGCATTTCTCGAAGGACGCGATTATTGCGTGCCGGACGACTTCAAGCGCCTCATTGTGCCCGTCTTCGCGCACCGCGTGGTGGTCAGCTCGCGCTACGTCTCCACGCAGAAAAAATCCGAGCAGGCGGAAGCGATCCTCCGCGAGATTCTCGACACGACGCGCGTCCCGCTGTAACCGGTATCCGACGATGTCCGCCGCGAACCCATCCACGTTGGCACGTTGGTGGCAACGCCGCGACCGCCCCGGCTGGAAAAATTTCGGCATCGCGATGGTGGCGCTTTCGGTTGCGCTGGTCATCGCGCTTTTTTCCGCCGCTGCTGCGCAAGAAGGACGCATCGCGCTCGCGGCGATTACGACCGTCTTCGCGCTCGTGATTGCGGCATGGGTGGGCGTCACAATCGTTCCCGCTCTCGCCAAGCGCACGAACCTCCGCTGGCTGGCCTATCAGGTTGATTACCGGCTTACACGCGCCGGCACCATCTATTTGGGAGCGATCTTCATCCTGGTGCTCGCCGCCGTGAACACCGGCAACAATCTGCTGTTTCTGATTCTTTCCTGCATGATCGCCGGCATCTTGGTTTCGGGCGTGCTTTCGCCCATGGTCCTGACCGGCATCGATTTGAAGTTTGAACTTCCCGAGCACATTTTTGCCGAGCAGCCCGTGCTCGCCGAACTTGAGCTGCGCAACGAAAAACATCTTTGGCCTTCGTTTTCGCTGCTCGTGGTCGGCGGACGCAAAAAGTCTCCCGGCGAAATTCTCACGCGCCCTGTCTTTTTTCCCTACATTCCCCGAATGACTGCGGCGCGACAGAAAGTCGAGCTGCGCTTCCCCCGCCGCGGAGTTTACCGGCAGGACGCCTTCGGCGTTCGCACGAGTTTTCCCTTCGGCTTTTTCGAAAAAACGCGCGAAGTGAGCTCCGAAATCGTGATGACCGTCTATCCGCGCGTCGAACCGACCGAACAGTTTTACGAAATTCTGCCGTTGCTGAGCGGCGAAATGGCCAGCTTCTTCCGAGGGCGCGGGCACGAGCTGCATTCGCTGCGCGAATATCGTCCGACCGATAGCGCCCGCTTCGTCGATTGGAAAGTGAGCGCAAAAGCGAACCGCATGATGGTCCGCGAGTTTGTGCGCGAAGACGAGCGGCGCGTGATGCTCGTCCTCGATCCATTCATTGGCCTGCCGCGCGCCGATCTCGGCGAACTCGCTGCGGCCGAACACGCCGAGCGATTCGAGCGCGCCGTCTCGATGGCCGCCTGCATCGCGTGGCACTTCCACGAAATTCGCTCGGTCATGCAGTTTCGCACCGACAAGTTCTCGACACCCATGGCGCCGGCCGGCGAAATCATCTACGACACGCTGCACGAGCTCGCGCAGATACAACCGTACACATCTGCTGCCGGAGGCGCGTTCCTCGACGAGCTCGGCGCCGATCGCGAGATTTTAAAGATCATCCTCACCGCACGCGCCCAGCGAACAATCCCAACCGCGCTTTGGTCCTCGTCGTATCTCGTGTTCATCGACAGCCTCTAACCTTCGATCGCGCTTTTGATTTTTCGAGTCTCACTTTTCGAATTTCGATTCTCGCTTTTCCGTCCGTGCGACAATACCGCGCGGATGAAAGCGCTAATGGCTGGCCGCAAACTCTCCGGATTTCAGCGTCGTCTGCTCCGTTGGTATCGCGCGCATCGTCGTGATTTGCCCTGGCGCCCGCCTGCCGGCGAGGTAGGCGCGAGCCGCGATCCCTACCGGATTTGGATCGCCGAAATCATGCTCCAGCAGACGCGCATCGCGGCCGTGCTTCCTTACTACGATGGCTTTCTCAGAAATTTCCCGACGGTGGATTCGCTCGCGCGTGCTCGACAGGAAAAAGTTCTGCGGCTGTGGTCCGGCCTCGGCTACTACAGACGCGCGCGCAATCTGCACCGCACCGCGAAAGAAATCGTGGCGCGCCACGATTGCAAATTTCCGCGCGATCTCGATTCTGCTCTCGCGCTGCCGGGCATTGGCCACTACACGGCCGCCGCTGTGCTCAGCATCGCGTACGATGCGCCGCTGTCCGTTCTCGACGGCAACGTAGCCCGCGTGCTTGCGCGGCTCGCCGCCGTTCACGGTGATTTGCGTTCGCCGCAGCGCTGGAACGCGCTTGCGCAAATGGCGCAGGAGCTCCTCGCGGTTCACGCTGCAGGCGACTGGAATCAGGCGCTGATGGAGCTTGGCGAAACGATCTGCACTCCGCTCGCTCCTCGCTGCGGCGAATGTCCGATCGCGCGTTTCTGCCGAGCCCGCGCGCGGAATCTCACGGCGCAAATTCCTGCGCCGCGCCGCAAGCGTGCGGTAGTTCACATCCGTATTGCCGCGGCGATTCTTCGCGATTCGGAAGGACGCACCGTTCTCGTCCGCGATCCGGGCGCGCACGACGGCGTGCTTTTCTCGCGCATGTGGCAATTCCCCGCCGTCGAAGTCGCGCGCGAGCCGAAGGCAGAACTTGAATCGCATCTCCGCGAAATTCTGAAACTCGATTCGATGCCGCTCGACCTTGAGCCGCTGCCGGCAGCTCGCCACGGCGTCACGTTCCGCAACATCACGCTACTGCCTTTCCTCGCCCGTGTGCCTCGTTTGCCCAGGCGCTCGCGGACGCGTATCCTGCCGCTCGCTCGCCTCGCGACGATTCCTGTTTCCAGCGCAACCCGCAAGATCGCCGCAGCCGCCGTGCAGTCATAGTCGGGGGGACCAAAGACTCCGCCCCATTGAATTCTCCCGTTACCACTCCGTCGCGCCGCCGCCAGCTTCCTCCGCTCAGTGCTACGATCAAATCATCGCCATGAGTTCCGCAGCGCAGCCGCTGGCGCCCGCGCGTCCTGACGCCATTCCAGATCCTCTGCCCGCGGTGCAGCGTTATTTTCAGGTGTCGCTCTACCTGCTCGTGTCAACCGGCGTACTTGCTGTCGTCTCAACCGGCAAACTCGATACTTTCTCGACGCTCGCACCTCCCGCTGCGCTGATCTACAAGGGCGTGCGCATGCACCGGGGGCGCGGCCCCGAGCTTTCGGCGCGCGTGGCGACGTGGCTGGTGCTCGTCTACTTTTTGTTTTTCCCGATCGATCTGTGGGTGCTCTCGCGCAGCATGGCCGAGGGCGCGCCCAACCCACAGCTCTATGCGGCGCTGCTCGCGGCGATTCACCTGATGCTCTTCGCGACCATCGTGCGGCTCTATTCGGCGCGCACGAATCGCGATTCCCTGTTCCTGGCGGCGCTTGCCGTCGCGGCGATGCTTTCTTCCGCGATTCTCACGGTCGAGACCGGTTTCCTCGTCGCGCTTGCGGTTTTTCTGGTGCTTTCTGTCTCGACGTTCGTTGCGCTTGAAATCCGGCGTAGCGCGTCAGGAGCTGTTTCGCCACAGCTGGAGCCCGATACCTCGGCAGCGCACCAGCTGAATCGCGCCCTCGGCGTGACATCGCTATTGGTCGCTGCGAGCGCGCTCGCGATCGGCGTCGTCATCTTTTTCATCCTTCCGCGCTTCACTACCGGCTATCTGAGCGCGCTCAATCTGCAACCCGCGCTCATGACCGGCTTCAGCGACAACGTCGCTCTCGGCGAGATCGGCCAGATTCAGAGAAACACTTCCGTCGTGATGCGCATTCGCATCGATGGCGACTCGCATCAGGGTCAGGACGTTCACTGGCGAGGCGTCGCGCTGGCGAGCTTCGACGGCAAACGATGGTTCACGCCTTCGCGCGATCAAGCCGTGGTAACGGCAAATGGGGCCGGCGATTACCTGCTCGACGCCTTCTTCGACCCGATACGCGGTCAGACGTCTCCACTGCACTACACCGTCCTGATGGAACCAATCGCCACCGACGCGATCTTCGCGCCCGCGCGGGCCCAAATGGTCCGCGGACGATTCGGCGAGGAAATCGTTCGCCCCGACGGCAGCTTGCGCCGCGGTTATCTGCTTCTCGATACGACCGGCTCGCTATCGAACGCGTCTCACAACAACATCAAGATTCGCTACGAGGGAACTTCGCTGATTCCCGCCGTGCCGCCTTCGCAACTGCGCAAAGCTCCGGTCCTTTATCCCGCGGGAGTCCGCGAAGCCTATCTGCAGCTTCCGCCGCTCGATCCGCGCGTTCGCGACCTGGCGGAGAAAATCGCCGGTGGCGCAAACAACGAATTCGACAAGGTCGCGGCCATCCAGCGTTATCTGACCTCGCACTACGCATACACGCTCAATCTCACCGGCCCGCCTTCGGAAGATCCTCTCGCCAATTTTCTCTTCGTCCGGCGCTCGGGGAATTGCGAGTACTTCGCTTCAGCGATGGCCATCATGCTGCGCTCGATTGGAGTTCCGGCGCGCTACGTCACGGGATTCTTGCCGGGCGAATACAACGACGTCGGCGGCGATTTCATTGTGCGCGAGAGCGACGCGCATGCGTGGGTCGAAGTATATTTCCCTGGCTACGACTGGATCACGTTCGATCCCACCCCTCCGGGAAACGGCCAGCGCTCCGGCCTGTTCGCGAAGCTCGATCTCTACTGGGACTGGTTCCAATTCACCTGGAGCGAGTGGGTGATCAATTACGACTTCTCGCACCAACTGACGCTCGGTCAGAACATTGGGAAGACGTCTCGCAACTGGGGCGACCGCGCGCGGGAGCTCTACCGTGCCAAGGAGCGCGCGGCCATGGCGGCGCTGATGGCGCTCGATCACCGTCTGGAGGCGTCGCGCTACTTTTTGCCGGGCCTGCTGGTGCTTCTGCTCGCGCTTTTGTTCACTCTGCGCGGGCAAGTGATGATTCGCTATGCCGTGGCTCGCTGGAGCCTGCGGGCCCGCCGCGGCGGCCATCTCACTGCGGGGCTTGCCGCGCTCGAATATTCAGAAATGCTGCGCCTGCTCGAAAAGCGGGGCTGGAAGAAATCTCCCTCGCAAACTGCACTCGAATTCGCCGCGGCCATTCCCGCGGGTGAATTGACCGTACCGGTCTCGCAGCTCACCGAGCTCTATCAATCCGCGCGCTTCGGCGACCACCCGGCGCGCGTCGAACAGATGTCGTCACTTCTCCGCGCTATTCGCGAGCGCATGGCCAACCGCGAACGCGCGTCGCAATGAATCGCCGGGTCTGGATTCTGCTCGGCGCAGTTCTCGTCGCCGTTTTCACCGTGTATCTCTTCCCCGCAATTCCCCAGAGCGAGGCGTATCACAACTTCGCGGACAAGCGGGCGTTCCTCGGCATTCCAAACTTTCTCAATGTCGCATCGAACGCGCTATTTCTTCTCGTCGGCCTGCCTGGGATGTGGTTTGCGCTGCGCGCCGGAAATGGAGAAACCGCTTTTGTCGATACACGCGAGCGCTGGCCCTACTTCGCATTTTTTGTGGGCGTCACGCTCACAGCGTTTGGATCGGCCTGGTATCACTGGAATCCAAACGACCTCACGCTCGTTTGGGATCGCATCCCCATGACGATCAGCTTCATGTCGCTCGTCGCGGCGCTGGTGGCCGAGCGAATCAATGTTTCGGCGGGATTGGGATTGCTTTTGGCCCTTATCGCCGCAGGTGTGGGAAGCGTCGTCTACTGGGACATAACGGAGTCGCGCGGCCATGGCGACCTGCGGCCATACGCCATCGCGCAATTCGGCGCGCTGCTGGTTTTGCTGTTGCTGATCACGCTATTCCCCGCGCGCTACACGCGAAAGCTGGATTTCGCTATCGCGCTCGCATTCTACGGTCTCGCAAAACTCTTCGAAGTCGCCGACCGCATCGTTTTCTCTGTAGGTGGCGTCGTGAGCGGCCATACGGTCAAACACGTTTTCGCAGCTCTCTCCGCTTACTGGATTCTCCGCATGCTCCGCCTGCGCGCTCCAGTCGCGCACGACTAATTCATCGTAGGAGCACAGCATCCTGTTCCCGGCAAGCGCGCATGGCGGTTTTGGCTTCTAGAGCGAAGGCAACAAACAGGCTTCCCTTCCGCCAAATTCGCGCTAAGATGCGCCTCCAGCGTGTTCGCATTTGCCGTACGGAGAATCCCAGTGAACGTGCTGCAAAGACTGACGAAGAGCCTTCTCGCCGCTGCTGTGCTTGGTTTACTCCTGCCAGCAATTGTTCACGCACAGCCGCAAGAGCAAGAAGCGCCTGCCGCGCGCGCGGAGGGCTTTCCTATCGGGCCGCCCGCGCACATCATTCAGTTCGCTGCGCAACCGAGCACAGTCCGCGCCGGCGAGCCAGTCACTCTGACCTGGGCCGCGTTCAATTCCGACAACATGTCGATCGATCAATGCGTCGGCACAATTCCCGCGCGCGGCAGCCGCACCGTCACTCCGACTTTCACGACCACCTACACGCTCACCGCCAAGGGCCGCGGCGGCAACGACAAGCGTTCGATCACGGTCACCGTTTCTGGGTCGAATCCTGCCGCAGCGAGCGCCCAGCCTCCCTGCACCGACGTGAAGGATCAGCCGATTCCCCGCATGGGAGATCATCCCGATCTCTCCGGCGTCTGGATCGGCGGCTTCGCAATCGTCCCGATGGACAAGCCCGTCCTCAAGCCGGGCGCCGAGCATTTCAAGCTCACCGCGGAGGAAAGCGCGCTCGGGCCCACGGTCGAGTGCGTGCCGCCGGGTGTTCCGAGCTCGACGATGTGGCCGTACCCGCTGCGGATCGTCCAGAAACCCGAAATGGTCGTCATCCTTTACGAGGCGTATCCGATGTTCCGCGTGATCCCGACCGACGGGCGCCCGCATCCCGACGATCTCGATCCCACATACATGGGCAACTCGGTCGGCCATTGGGAAGGCGACACGCTCGTCGTCGACGTGACCGGTTTCAACGACACGACCGTCCTCGCCGATACCTATCACCATACGAACGCGATGCATGTTGTCGAGCGCTATCGCCGCACTTCATACAACAGAATCGAGTACGTCGCCACAATCGAGGACCCGAACGTCTTCACCGCGCCGTGGCGATACGGCGGCCCGCTAGTACATCACCCGGAATGGGACCTGCAGGAATATGTCTGCGAGCAGAACAACAAGAATTACGACGACCTGCTGATCAAGAAAAAATAGAATCGCGAGATTGACAATCGGCCTTTCCGGTTACACGATTTCTCGCACCCCTTCACTCGCATGAGCTATCGCCATCGCATCCAGCTCGCGCTGATCGTTCTCGCCATCGTACTTGCGGCGGGCACAGCCGGTTTCCACGCGATCGAAGGCTGGTCGTGGTTCGACGCCTTCTACATGACGCTCACCACGATGACCGCGCTGGGCTACGGCGAAGTCCGTCCGCTCACGCACGAGGGGCGCGTCTTCAACTCGTTTCTGATCGTCTGCTCGGTGACCGCTGCGGGCTTCGCGATTGCCACGATTTCGCAGGCGCTGCTAGAATTCGAGTTCGGCAAAGTCCTCGGACGCCGCCGCATGGAACGCGAACTCGCCAAACTTTCCGGGCATTACATCATTTGCGGCGCCGGCCGCGTCGGACGCACCGTTGCGCGCCAGCTCCTCGCTCGCGACCAGGCCGTCGTAATGATTGAGAAGGACCCGGGCCGAGCTCGCTGGGCCGAAGAAGAAAAGATTCCCGTCATCATCGGCAATGCATCGGCGGAAGACAATCTCCGCAAGGCTCACATCGAGACGGCGCAAGGCTTCGTCTCGGCCGTTGCTTCGGACGCCGAGAATATCTACATCGTGTTGACCGCGCGCGGCCTCCGCTCGGACCTGAAAATTCTCGCTCGCGCCAGCGAAGAAGAAGCGACTTCGAAATTGCTGCGCGCTGGCGCAACCGAAGTTCTCTCGCCCTATCACTTCATCGGGCACCGAATGGCCCAGCTTCTGCTGCGGCCCAATGTTTTGGATTTTGTCGACGCTGCATTTGGCCGGGAGCGGCTGGACTTCGAGATCGGAGAAGTGAGCATCTCGGGCAAGTCCAATCTCGTCGGGAAAAAACTCGGCGATTCCGAGATTTCCCGTCAGGCCGGCGTCATCGTCCTCGCGCTCCGAAACTCCGAAGGGAAAATGATCTTCAATCCGCCGCCTGAGTCCGTGATTCGAGCGGACGATTGCCTCATCGTTATCGGCGGGGACGAACAACTCCGGCGTCTCGAATCCCTCGCATCGTAGGCGCACCGCATGCGGTGCCGGGCGAATATTCTCGGCAGCATGGTTCCCTGCCGGCACCTCCTCTCACGCCATGCTAGAATCAATTATTTGCATGCACCGCGAAGGACTTCAGTGAAATGCCGAAAGTCGGATTCGTAAGCCTTGGATGCCCGAAAAACCTCGTCGATAGCGAGGTGATGATGGGCACGCTCGCGCGTGCGGGCTACGAAATCACTCCGCGCGCGGACGAAGCCGACGTCATCGTCGTCAACACGTGCAGCTTCATCGCGCCCGCGCAGCAGGAATCGGTCCAGTCGATCCTCGAAATGGCCGAATACAAAAAATTCGGCCGCGCGCAGAGGCTGATCGTCGCCGGCTGCTTGGTTGAGCGATATCGCAACGAAATCCGCGCGCAAATTCCCGAAGTCGACGCGGTGATCGGCACCGGCGAAGTCGACAAAGTTCTCGAAGCGTGCCAGGGCGAGGATTTTTCGGGCGCGAGCGGCGCGGCCGAGGCACCAAAGTATCTCTATCACGACCTCACGCCGCGAATTCTCGCGACGCCCCGCCACACCGCGTACATCAAGATCAACGAGGGCTGCGATCATCCCTGCAGCTTCTGCGTGATTCCGCAGCTGCGAGGAAAATTCCGCAGCCGGCGATTCGAGTCCGTCGTGCGTGAGGCGACGAGTCTTGCGGCGTCGGGCGTGCGCGAAATCAATCTGATCGGCCAAGATACAACCTACTACGGCGAAGACCTCGGAATCCGTGACGGGCTGCCGACGCTGCTCGCGCGCCTGGCGCAGATCGAAGATCTTTCCTGGATTCGCTTTCTCTACTGCTACCCGAATCGCATCACGCCGAAACTGCTCGATACGATCGCCGAGCATCCGCGCCTCGCGAAATACCTGGACATCCCTCTGCAGCACGCAAGCCGCAGCGTCCTTGCGCGCATGAAGCGCGGCTCGAATGCGGACGCTTTTTTAAGAATGCTCGAGAAAATCCGCCGCGCGATTCCGGACGTGTCGATTCGCACGTCGTTCATCGTAGGCTTCCCGGGCGAAACAGAGAAGGATTATCGCGAGCTGTGCGATTTCGTTCGCGCCGCCGAATTCGATTGGATGGGCGTCTTCGCCTACTCCGATGAAGATGCGGCGAAGAGCTTTTCGCTCGAAGGGAAAGTTGACGCGAAGACGATCGCGCGCCGTAAGAACGCGCTGATGTCGCTGCAGAAATCAATTTCTCGTCGCAAACTGCGCCGCCGGGTCGGCGAGCGGGTGCAGGTGATGCTCGAAGGTCCGTCGAAGGATAGCGATCTGGTCTGGGAAGCGCGCCTCGAAGGAATGGCGCCGGACATCGACGGCAAAGTCTATGTCACGGAATTCGAGGGCGTCACCGACGCGGCCCAGCTTCCCGCAACCGGCACTCTCGCGACGCTCGAAGTGACTGAAGTGAAGGATTACGACCTCATCGGCCGCGTCGTTGAATTTTCGGCTCCACCAGTCGCGCAAATTCCCCAACGGCCACAGGATTTCTTCCCGATTCTCGCCTCGCGCTGAAGCAGAGCATTTTGCGTATGTGGGCGCGCTAGCCGCGTGTGTATAATCCTCGCGAAATGAGCGTCACGAAAACCGATCGACAGCCCGTTCCGGTTCCTGAGCCGGATCTCACGCCGCAGGAAATGATCCAGCGCGCGATCGCGCTGCGTCCACGTCTCCGCGCCGAGCAGGCAGAAGCCGAGCGCCGCGGAGTTCACTCCGAAGCGCTGCATCAGGAATTCCGCAAGGCCGGCTTTTACCGCTGCCTGCAACCGCGACATTTCGGCGGCTACGAATTCGATCTCAGAACCTACTACCGGCTTGCAATCGAGCTCGCGTGCGGGTGCCCATCGACCGCGTGGTGCCTGATCGTCGGCGCGGGGCACGCGCTGATGCTCGGTTCGTATTTCGACGAGCAGGCTCAGGCGGAAGGGTTCGGCCCCACCGGAGATTTCTCCGCGCCGTCGGTCGCCGCTCCGAACGGAACCGCGACGCCGCTCGACGGCGGCTGGCTCGTGAAAGGCAAATGGGCCTACGCGAGCGGCGCGCCCTACGCGACGCACTTCATGCCGACCGTGCTGATTTCCGATGAGCCGGGTGGCCCGCCGAGCGCCGGCATCGCGCTGATTCCGCGCGCGCAGTGGAAAATGCTCGACGACTGGGGCGCGATCCTCGGCATGCGCGGCAGCGGGTCGAACTCGATTCTCGTCGAAGGCGCGCGCCTGCCGAAAAATTACGTGGTCCACATCGATATGCTCAATGTCGACGTTTCGAACGGCACGCCCGGCTCGCAGCTGCACGGCAATCCGATGTACGCCGGCCGCTGCCTCTCGTTTTTCCGCGCCGAGCTCGATGCGGTTTTGGTCGGCACAGGTTACGCCGCCCTTGACGAGTACGAGCACCTGATGCGCACGAAGAACACGCTCTATCCGCCGATTCAGCCGCGCTACACGCATCACGATTACCAGCGCTACCTCGGCCTCGCGCTCGGAATGCTCGATGCGGGGCGCCGGCTCGTGCTCGATGCCGGAGATCAGTACATGGAATATTGCCGCCGGGGGCTCGCGGGCGGAACGCCGTTCACGATGGAAGAAGATCTGACGCTCGTCACCAGCCTGCAGCACGCGGGGCGGCTCGCGTGGGAGGCGATCGAGCTGATGTTCCGCACGTCAGGCTCGAGCGCGGCGAAGGACGGCGAGCGCATGCAGCGCTACTATCGCGATACGTCAATCTATCGCGGGCATCTCTCGTCGCAATACGAACGCACGGCGCACTATCTCGGCCTCACTCATCTCGGGCTCGATCCCGGAGTTTCCACCGAAGCCCGCAGCGGCGTCGTTCCGAGAAAAGAATAGCCGGCGAATAAGGCTCGGCCTCCGCGCGAAGTTTCCGATCTTGACAAGCCCGCACCGCGGGTCTAGCATCCGCGCAAATTTCCTACGACCGCGGCCTGGACGGCCGCCTTCCTGAACGGGGCTCAAGGGATTTCGAGGAGGCACTCACCATGTTGAAAGCAGCGGCGTTTGTCTACGGGATCGTTGTCTACCTGATTTTCTTCGTGACGTTTGTTTACGCGATCGCATTCGTCGAAAACTTCTACGTCCCGAGGGCGATCGACACCGGCTCGGGAAGATTCTCGGTCCAATCGCTGCTGATCGATGCTCTGCTGCTGAGCCTGTTCGCGATTCAGCACAGCGTGATGGCGCGCCAATGGTTCAAGCGCGCGTGGACGAAAATCGTTCCCCGCCCCATCGAGCGCAGCACCTACGTGTTGTTTTCGAGCCTGTGCCTGATTCTGCTCTATTGGCAATGGCGTCCGATGACGGAAGTCGTCTGGAGCGTTGAAAGCTCGACGTGGCGCTGGATTCTCATCGGGCTGTCGCTCGTCGGATGGCTCACGGTCCTGGGAAGCACCATGTTGGTGAGCCATACCGACCTTTTCGGATTGCGCCAGGTCGGATCGTACGCCGGCGGCAAGCCCTACGAGCCGATCGGCTTCAAAGAGCCCATGCTGTACAAGGCGGTCCGCCACCCGATTTATCTCGGGTTCGTCATCGCGTTCTGGGCCACGCCGAGGATGACCTACGGCCATCTGCTCTTCGCGATTGCGACGACGGGATACATTCTGGTTGCGATCCAACTCGAAGAGCGCGACCTGATCTCATTTTTCGGCGATGTCTACCGACAGTACAAGCAGCGCACTCCGATGCTGATTCCGTTTTTGAAGCGCTCGCGAAAGGCGGCTTCGTAGCGGAGGCAGGAGGCGGACGGGCGCCGCGAAGCCAAGGAATGTTGCCGGGCACAGCATGCTGTGCCCCTACGAAGAGCGGAGGCGGGCGACACGCATTGCGCCCAAGGATTGCGGTATGCTGGGCGCATGAAGCGGCAGTGCCCGATCTGCAAGAAACCTACCCATTCCGAAACCGACGCAGATTTTCCGTTTTGCAGCGAGCGGTGTCGTCTGCTCGACCTCGGCAACTGGTCGAGCGAGAAGTATGTGATCAGCTCGCCTGCGTTCGACGAATCGATGTTTGAAGGCCTCGAGAAGGATGTCTCCAGCACGGACGAGGAAACCAAGAAGTGAGCGCCAGCGCCGGTCCGCCGCCCGACGCTGCCGCGACCGCTGTGGGCAAATCCACTGCGGCGCGCAAGCCGCGCTTCGCTCTGTTCATCGCCACCGCCTGCGGCCTCGGCTACATCCCCTTTGCTCCCGGCACGTTCGGCTCACTCGCAGGTGTCGTGGCTGCACTTCTTCCCTACTGGGCATTCGGCGGCGCGATCTTTCCGTTTTCCATCGTGTACACGCGCGGAATCGATCCGATGTTTGTGGCTGAAGTTGCACTCGGCGCATTGATCGCTCTTATCGGCGTATGGACTTCGAGCCGCTCGGCGAAATTCTGGTACCAGAAGGATCCACAGCGGGTTGTGATCGACGAAGTTTCCGGCCAGCACCTTGCGTTGATACTCGGCTTGGGATTCTCGGTTTGGTGGAAGCCGGCACAAACTGCGTGGAGTGCGTACTCGGCGGGACTCACTACGTTTCACACGGTGGCTAACTGGAAATATTTGTTGGTGGGTCTTATACTTTTTCGGTTGTTCGATATTTGGAAACCGTTTCCGGTTCGACAAGCGGAGTCGCTGCCCGGCGGCTGGGGGATCATGGCGGACGATTGGGTCGCCGCAGTGTATGCGGGAATCGGATTGTGGATTGCGCGTGCGGCGGGGCTGTAGCCGGACGGGCGGGACTTCGCTCCCTTCGTATCTCAGGGCGAGCGGGATGACAGTGCGAAAATGTTGGGTGTGAAAAGCAACGGAGTGCCGCGAATCGAAAGCGTGAAGCCGGCCGCGGGCCTGCCGGGAGGCGAAATCGCCATCCGCGGCACGGGCTTCGCGCCGCGCAACCACACGCGGCCGCAGGTGCAGTTCGGCACTGCCGATGCGAACGTGATGCTCGCGGCGAGTGATCTCCTGGTTGCGTGCGTCCCGGAAGGTGCGTCGGGCGGGGCAGTGCGCGTGAAGATGGGTAGCGTTGAAAGCGCGCCGTTTCCGATCGCGCTCGGCGAGCAGATTGCTGACAATCTCCATCCCGTCGGCAATCCCGCAGTCGATTCGGGCGGCAACGTCTACGTCACTTTCAGCGGCCAGCGCGGGCAGAAGGTTCCCGTTTCGCTCTACAAAATCACGCCGAACCACACCGTGAAGCCGTTCATCACCGAGCTGATGAATCCCACCGGCCTCGCGCTCGATCGAGACGGCAATCTTTTCGTTTCGTGCCGCAACGACGGCACGGTGCATCGCGTTTCGCCCGACGGCCAGTCCATGCAATGGATCGAAGGTATGGGCATCGCGACTGGAATCGCGTTCGACAAAGCCGGCAGCCTCTATGTGGGCGATCGCAGCGGCACGATTTTCAAGATCGGTCCCGACCGCGAAATTTTCGTCTTCGCGACGCTCGAGCCGTCGCTATCCGCATATCACCTGGCCTTCAGCCCGACGGGAGATCTTTACGTCACCGGTCCCACGACTTCGAGCTACGAACGCGTCTACAAGATTTCGCCGGCGGGCGAAGTGAGCATCTTTTTCCGTGGGCTCGGCCGGCCGCAGGGCCTCGCGTTCGACAAGAAGGGAAATCTCTACGTGGCGGCGTCGCTTGGCGGCAAGCGCGGCGTCGTGCGGCTCACGCCTCAGGCGGAAGCGGAAATCGTGATCGGCGGCAGCAACATCATTGGCCTTGCGCTTCTGCCCTCGCATCGCGCCTACATCGCCACGAACAATGCGCTCTTCTCTCTCGACTGGGACGTCGAGGGCCTGGCTCTGAACGGCTAGCGCACCACGCCCGCGCGTTCCCAGGCAGTTTCGCCCTCTCTTGCGCTGTGCTGAGTTCATCGAGTAAAACTCCTAAAGCATGAACGCGGAAATCATCGCGGTCGGTTCCGAACTGCTCACACCCTACCGGCTCGACACAAATTCGCTTTTTCTCACCGACCAGCTCAACCGGCACGGAATTCCCGTCATCCACAAGGCCATTGTGGGCGACGGACCGGACGAGATGCGTTCCTCATTTCAGCACGCGTTAGCGCGCGCCGATGTAGTCGTCGCCTGCGGCGGCCTTGGCCCGACCGACGACGACCGCACCCGCCAGACCGTCGCGGAGCTGCTTGGGCGCAGGTTGCTGCAAAACGAAGACGTGCTCCGAAAATTGCAGGAGCGTTTTCGCCGCTTCGGCCGCGCGATGCCGGAGATCAACAAGCGCCAGGCGCTCGTGATTGAGGGCGCGGACGTGCTGCCAAATCCACGCGGCACGGCTCCCGGCCAGTGGATCGAGGCGAATGGCCGCATTCTGATCTTGCTCCCCGGCGTACCCAACGAAATGCGCGCGCTGATGGAAGCCGAGGTCGGACCGCGCCTTGCCAAGCTCGGCAACAAGACGCGCCTCTACACGCGCGACCTGCGCATCGTCGGACTTTTCGAATCCGAAGTCGATCAGCGCGTCGCGCCGCTCTATACAGAATACGCCGACACGGAAACGACCATTCTCGCGACGGCAAAGGGCATCGAGCTGCACCCTCGCATGTGGTCGGACGATCCGCAGCGCGCCGAAGCGCGGCTGGATGAACTGGTAAGGCGAATGGGGCTCGTGCTCGGCGAAAATCTCGTTTCGATGCACGGCGAGCTGATCGAAGAGGTCGTCGCGCGCATGTTGACGGAAAATCACGCGACGATCGCCGTCGCCGAAAGCTGCACCGGCGGACTCGTCGCCGAGCGCCTGACCAGCATTTCCGGCAGCTCGGCATATTTTCTCGGCGGCGTCGTCTGTTACAGCAATCAGCTGAAGACGCAGCTCGTCGGTGTGTCGGCCGAGATGATCGAATCGAAGGGCGCTGTCAGCTCGGAAGTCGCTCTCGCGCTCGCCGACGGCATTCGCAAGCAGACCGGCGCGACGCTGGGCATCGGTATTACGGGAATCGCAGGCCCCACAGGCGGCACGCCGGAGAAGCCCGTCGGAACAGTGCACATCGGCATCGCCGACCAGCACAAATCGCAAGAAAAGATGTGGCGTTTCCCGGGCGATCGCGAACGGATTCGCTTCTTCGCCATGCAGAACGCGCTCGACGCCGTACGGCGCCATTTCCTGTATCCGGCGGCGCCCGAACAGGCCGGCGCGTGAGACTTTTCGTCGCGCTCGATTTCCCGGACTCGATCCGCGATGCGATTCGCGATCTGATTGCCAAGCTCAAACCGCTCTGCAAGGATGCCCGCTGGGTGCGGCCCGAGGGAATGCACGTGACGCTGAAATTCATCGGTCATGTCGACACCGAGAAGCTCGATCCGATCATCACCGCGCTCGCCGGAGTGCACTCGTCCGCGCCGGTCGACATGAGATTTCGCGGCGTCGGATTTTTCCCGACGGAGCGCCGCCCGCGTGTCTTCTGGTGCGGCATCGAGGCCTCGCCGAATCTCGGCGAACTCGCCGCCGGCATCGAGCACGCACTCGTGCCTCTCGGAATTGAGGCCGAAAAACGTGAATTCCGGCCCCATCTGACGTTTGCGCGTTTCGAATCGCCGAAGGGCACCGCTAGGCTGCTCGAAGCTGCGAAGGAATTTCAGTCGCTTGATCTGGGCACGACGCGCGAGACGGAATTCCATCTTTACGAAAGCGTTCTGCACCGATCGGGCGCAGAATATACCAAACGCAAGAGCTTCACCTTCGTGAAGGGAGCGACGTGAGCACGTACTGGTGGATTCCGATAGTCGCGTACTTTCTCGGGTCGATCCCCTTTGGCCTGCTGATCGTGAAAGCGTCTGGCGGCGGAGATATTCGCACGGTCGGCAGCGGAAACATCGGCGCGGCCAATGTCGCGCGCAACGCTGGCGCTCTCGCCGGCATTTTGACGCTGATTCTCGACGCGGCGAAAGGCTACGCGGGGGTTTGGATTGCCGAGCGCTGGACCGGCGGCAACGGTCGCTGGATGATGGCCGCAGCCGTCGCGGCGATTATCGGTCACATGTTTCCCGTATGGCTCGGCTTCAAGGGCGGCAAGGGAGTCGCCACGGGCCTCGGTGTTTTCATCCCGATCTGTTGGGTAGCCGTCGCCGCGGCGGCGGCCATCTGGATTCTGCTCGTGGCCTTTTGGCGTTATTCGTCGCTGGGGTCGATTGTGGCGGCGGCGGCACTGCCAATCCTGGTTTATTTCTTCTATGCGCCGCACCATGCGCCGCCGGATCACATCCTCCTCGGGACGGTTCTGATCTCGGTCCTCATACTCTGGAAACATCGCGAGAACATGCGGCGGCTCATCGCCGGCAAAGAGCACCGGCTCGGCTCGCGTCGATAGGCCGTTGCGGGCCGGATGGACGCAATTAGAGCCGCCTAAGCCAAGGCCTCTGTCGTGGGATAGCTACGGCCGTTCCCTCCCAGGAAAACACAAATGCCGACGGAAATCCGCGATGGCGCGGCGTGCCTAAGTGGCACATGCTGTGTAGCTTATGCGGCAACCCCAGTACTATAGTTCCGTTGTGCCGCACCGTCCCGTTCGATAGCATTTTTGAGCGGGACCCGATGCTCAGCCACCTCCTCAAAAGTATTCGTGTCCAACGCCTGCGCATCCTTTGGATCGTGCTGGCTGCGCTGCTGCTCGTCAGCGTCACACCGCTGTGGCTCTACCACCGGCAAGCCCTCCGGCTCAGCGAAGAAAAGCTCCAGGACACCGAACGCGTCCAGCAGAGCGAAATCACCCGCTCGCTCGCCAATGAGACGCTGCAGTTCGAGCAGGGCCTGCGCCAACAGCTTTTAAGCCAGCGACAGGTGCTCGCCGTAACAGGCTGGATTCAAAACGTCGACGATCCGGCGCACTCGCCTCAGCTTTCGCGGCTGCTGCAGGATTTCGTCGAAAACAATCCCGACATCCTTTACGTCACTGCAGTGAGCCGCGAAGCCAAAGGCTCGACGGCGGGAAGCGTGAGCGCCGACCGCGATCCGTTCGTGGACGCGGCACTGAAGCGCGCGTTCCAGTTGAGCTTACAGGGATTCGACTCGGTGAGCGCGCCGTTCGCCGAGGGCCAAGACAACCGGCCGGCGTTGGTGATGTCGGTGCCTCTATTCTCTGACGGGCAATTTTCCGGCATGCTCGCGGCGGTGGTTTCGCTCGAGCGCCTGCAGCAGCGCCTGCGCGACACCAGTGTGCGCGACCGCACGGTCTACATCGTCGATGCGCGCGGCCAGATCGTCGCCTACCCCGATCCGCGCGCGATGGTGCCCGGGCAAAACGTCACGTCGGTCTCGCCTCTAGCCAAACAGTTCGAGGAGCTGCCGCAAGAGCTCCACGCGACGCAAACGACCAACTTCACGATCCCGAACCCCGACAAGCGCGGCAAGAGAGTCGAAATGATCGGGACGTACAGCACGATTCCGGAGCTCCGCTGGGCCGTGATCGCGCAGCGCAGCCTGGACAACGCGCGTGTCGACGCCGGTGTGACCGAGCTGACGTCCGAAGCCCTGCAGTTCGTCGTCGGCGTCACGTTCGTCGCGCTGCTGCTCGGATATCTTTTCGCTCTGAGGATTACGCGGCCCATCCGCGGCCTCGTCGAATCCACACGTGCGATCAGCCGCGCCGAATTTCACGAGCGCGTCCCTGTCACCGGCGCGGCCGAAATCAGCGAGCTCGCCGAAACGTTCAACAACATGGCGGGCGATATCGAAGAGTTCGTCGACAAACTCAAAGACGCCGCCGAAGAAAATCGCGAGCTGTTCATGGGCTCGATTCGCATGCTGGCGGCCGCGATCGATGAGAAGGACCCGTACACGCGTGGTCACTCGGGTCGCGTCGCAAAGTATTCGCTGATTCTGGGCGATGGACTCGGGCTCAGCGCCGAAGAACTCGACCGCTTGCGCATTTCGGCGCTGCTGCACGACGTCGGCAAGATCGGCGTCGACGACCGCGTTCTCAAAAAGCCCGGCAAGCTGACCGACGAAGAGTTCGAACTGATGAAGCAGCACACCGTAAAAGGCGCGAACATCATGCGCCCCGTCGCGCAGCTGAAAGACGTCCTGCCCGGCATCGAGCTGCATCACGAGCGCATGGACGGTCAGGGCTATCCCTACGGTCTGCAAGGCGACCAGATTCCGATGATGGCGCGCATCATCGCCGTCGCCGATACGCTCGACGCGATCACGACGAATCGACCCTATCAATCGGCGATGGACCTGGAATACGCGCTGAATCGTATCCGGTCGCTTGCAGTCACGCGGTTCGATCCGCAAGTCGTCGGCGCGCTCGAAGCCTCCGTTCGCGACGGCCGCTTGCGCTTAAGCGCAACGCTAGTCGAAGTCTGACAATCCGATCAGGATTGTCATCCCGAGTGAGGCCGAAGTCTGGCCGACGAGGGATCTGCTTCTGGCAATTCTTCTCGCAACGTGCTGCCGCTGATTTGAGCGCTCATCATCTGCGCCGCGAAATTCAGAATGCGCGCCGCCGCGACCTGCGCGCTCAATCCGCGCGAGTGAATGTTTGAAATCAGATTGCGGTTCGCGTCGGTGTGAGCCGCGCGCGGGCGATAGGCCGTGTAGGCGGACAGGCTTTCCGCCGTCGCGAGGCCCGGCCGTTCCCCAATCAGCAGCACGACGACCTTTGGATCGAGCAGCTCTCCGATTTCATTCAGCACGCCAACGCGGCAATGCCGAATCGCGAACGTCTGACCGATTTTCCATCCGCGCGTCTTCGCGCCTTCGATCAGCAGCGGAAGCACCGCCGGCGCTTGCGCAGCCACCGCCGGCACCGAGAGTCCGTCGCCGATTGCGATTTGCAGATCATTCTCGCGCGAGCAGCGTTTTGCGATTTCAGCACGCCCTGCGTTATCGAAATGGCGGCCGAGATCGGGACGGAGCAAATATTCGTCCTTCGTCGCCGCCTGCGTGCGAACTTCAAACAAGCTCCATCGTTCGATGAATCCGCCCCCGAAAGCCGTCGACAAATCGAGCTCGGCCCGCACGGCGTCACGGGCTGCAGCGTGATCTTCGCGAAGCTTTAGCTGCGTCGCCGTGCGATAGGCGGCGCCGGCGCGTCCTGCGAGAAGCCGTGCGGGAGTGCGCGCGCGAATTTTCTCCACGATTTCGGGCAAATCCGACGGCGCGAGCGGCGAATCGGGGGTATCGGTCACCTAGACGATTTTCTCCAACGAGTATTCGAGGCGCGCCATCAGTCGTTTTCGTGCGGGCGCATCGAGAAGCGCGGGTTCGGCGTCGCGGTAGATTCCCGACGATTCGAGCCACGCAAGAAATTCCGGTGCCGGCCGCAACCCGAACAGCCGGCGAACCGCAAGCGCGTCGTGGTAGCTCGTGCTCTGATAATTGAGCATCACGTCATCCGAGCACGGCACGCCCATGAAGTAGTTGCAGCCCGCCGCGCCGAGCAACAGCAGCAAATTGTCGGCCGAATTCTGATCCGCCGCGGCGTGGTTCGTGTAGCACACGTCGCACCCCATCGGCAGCCCGAGCAGTTTGCCCATGAAATGGTCCTCGAGCCCCGCGCGGATGATCTGCCGCTCGTCGTAGAGATATTCCGGCCCGATGAATCCGACGACGCTATTCACGATGAACGGATCGAACGCCCGCGCCACGCCATACGCGCGCGCCTCGAGCGTGAGCTGATCGACGCCGTGATGCGCCTCGGCGGAAAGCGCGCTTCCCTGCCCGGTCTCGAAATACATCGCCTGCGTGCCGAACCATTTCACATCGCGCGAGCGATGGTGTTCGAGGACCTTTTCGCGGCCCTCGCGCAGCATAGCGAGAGAAATGCCGAAGCTGCGATTCGCGGCCTCGGTCCCGGCGATCGACTGAAACAGCAGATCAACCGGCGCGCCGCGCTCCATCGCCGCGAGTTGTGCGGTGATGTGCGCGAGGCAGCAGATTTGCGTCGGCACCTTGTACGTTTCGACGAGCCGGTCGAGCGCGTGCAGAATCGCGCTCACCGTTTCGACCGAGTCTGACGCGGGATTCACGCCGATCACCGCGTCGCCGCATCCGTAAAGCAGCCCCTCGAACGCAGCGAGCAGAATTCCGCCGATATCGTCGACCGGATGATTCGGCTGCACGCGAATTCCCAGCACGCCGCGCTCGCCCATCGTGTTGCGGCAGCGAGTGACGTTGCGAATCTTCGCGGCAGCGAGGACGAGGTCCTTGTTGCTCATGATTTTCGCGAGCGCCGCAGCAATCTCAGGAATGATCGCGCGCCCAATTTGCCTCAGCTCCGCCTCGCCGATCGCGTCCTCGAGGACGTGCTCGCGCAATTCGCCGACAGTCATGCTCCGGATTGGGCGAAACGCATCGCGATCGAATGTGTCGAGGATCAGGCGGCTGACTTCGTCTTTATCGGGATCGATCAGCGGCTTCGCGACAATCTCAGCAAGCGGCAAATCGGCAAGCTGGCGCTTGGCCGCCACGCGTTCGCGCTCCGACCGCGCCGCAATCCCCGCCAGCTGATCGCCGGACTTCTCCTCATTCGCCTTGGCGAAAATCTCGCGGAAATCGGTAAACACGAATCGCTCGGACATCTTCCATTTCTCAAAGGACTCTTGCGAGTTGGGCAAGTGCTAGGTCACCGTAGTCTGGATCTTTCATTGAAAGCTGCCCCTTCTCTATTACTGGATTGAGACCCAGGAAAAGCTGCACTTCCGAATTGCTCTCCCCAATGAAGATCTTAATCGGGGTCCAGTTGCCTAACGGATCGCCACTGAATCCCCCTCCCTCGACGGCCTGCGACAAGTGTTCTCCGAAACTGACAAAAGTGAACGGCAGTTCAGGCACCCTTTTGACTTTGCTGGGCAGCGTCTTCGCTTCTAGAGCCTTCCGCAGATCGGCCAGAAGCACGCTTGCGTTAGATCCGGGCACCGACACGAATTTCCCTTTTCCACTCTTGATGCCTAGTCCTTTGGAGTCCTTGTCGTCGAGCTCCCGTCCCGGACCGATTTCGATCTTGAATTTGGCCACCTTCCCGCCAGCCTTATACGTAGCCAGCCACTGAGAAGAGCCGTCATCGCTTTGTACCGGCTCAATGTCGAACCCGACTGAATTGGGATCGGAAATATAGTGCTCTGGAACTGGTTGCCGAGGGACTTCCACAGACCTGTTGTTACATGCGCCTGCTACGATCGCGCAACCCAGCAGACATGCGATTGATCCGCGCATTACGGACGCCAGAGTACCGCAGAAACCAGCAAAAGAGTCACGCACGTTTCGTCTGCTAGAATAACTAGTCCGGCGCCAGCACGCGGCGAAATCCATGATTTCTCTTTTCGGAAAACCCGAGCCGACGCTTCTCGAGCGGCTGAAGCAGTCCGTCACGAAGACGCGCACCGAACTCGCTGCGCGCGTCGAGCAGTTGATGACGGGCAACCGCCCCGTCGATTCCGAGCTGCTCAAGCAGCTCGAATCGGCGCTGCTCGGCGCGGATATCGGCGTGCGCACCACAAAAGAGGTCCTCGCCGCGCTGCGCCATCAGGTGAACGAACATAAACTCGAGGATGCCGGCCAGTTGCGCCAGGAACTGAAGCGCCAGATCCTGAAAATCCTCGAAGCGCCCGCCGCCGCGACCGACGGTAAGACGGTTCCTCCGCCGCGCGTGATTTTCGTTGTCGGCGTCAACGGCACGGGGAAAACGACCACCATCGGCAAGCTCGCGAATCGCCTGAAAAAAGAGGGTGCGAACGTGATCCTCTGCGCCGCGGACACCTTCCGCGCCGCGGCCATCGAGCAGCTCGAAGTCTGGGGACACCGCGCGGGAGTTGACGTCGTCAAGCAGAAATCCGGCGCCGATCCCGCCGCGGTGATTTTTGACGGCCTCACCGCGGCGAAAGCGCGCTCGGCGGACGTCGTGATCGTCGACACGGCCGGGCGCCTGCACACGAAATCAAATCTCATGGCCGAGCTGGAAAAAATGAAGCGCACCGCCGCGAAAATCGTTGCGGATGCGCCGCACGACGTGCTGCTCGTTCTCGACGCGACGACCGGCCAGAACGGCCTCAACCAGGCGCGCGAATTCTGGAGCCACGCGGGCGTCACCGGAATTGTCCTCACGAAGCTCGACGGCACGGCGAAGGGCGGAATCGTCGTCGCCATCGCGCGCGAGCTGAATCTGCCGATTCGATTCGTCGGCACGGGCGAACAAATCGACGATCTGGTACCCTTCGACGCGCAAACCTATGTCAACTCTCTCTTCGACTGAGCCTCGTCCGATGATTCACCGTCATTCTGAGCGGAGCGTCCCGACCTACCTCCTTCGCGGCGTCGAGCCACGTCGGGACGCGCAGTCGAAGAATCTCTCTTTCGGTTCGCACACAAACTGCACCCGACCATGACAATCGGTCCTAATGCGCTTCCCGCCGACGCCGCGCTCATGCAGCGCGCGCTCTCGCTCGCTTACGATTCGATCGGTCTCGCGCATCCGAATCCGCACGTGGGTGCTGTTGTCGCAAAGGGACATCAGAAACTCGGCGAGGGCTTCCACGAATACGACAAGCTCGACCACGCCGAAATCGTCGCGCTCAAACAAGCAGGCGAAAAAGCGCGCGGTGCGACGCTTTACGTGACGCTCGAGCCCTGTTGCACCACCGGCCGCACCGGCCCGTGTACGAAAGCGATCATTAACGCTGGAATTGCGCGCGTGGTCGTCGCAACGAAAGATCCGAATCCCGCCGTCGCCGGACGAGGCCTCGATGAGCTGAAAAGCGCAGGGATCGAAGTGCGCCTTCGCGACGAAGAAGGCGCGCGGCTCATGAACGAGGGCTTCGCGAAATGGATTCGTTCGGGCGTGCCCTTCGTGACGTTGAAAACCGCGCTCACGCTCGATGGCCAGATCGCGATGCGCCCGGGCAAACCGACGAGGATCACGAGCGACGCTTCGCACCTTGCCGTTCATCGACTGCGCCACGCAGCCGACGCGATTGTCACCGGCATCGGCACCGCGCTCGCCGACGATCCGCTGCTCACCGATCGCAGCGGCTGGCCGAGGCGGCGTCCGCTGCTGCGCGTTGTGCTCGATTCGCGGCTGCGATTGTCGGCGAATTCCAAGCTCGTGAAATCGGCGAAGCGCGACGTGCTCGTCTTCACAACGCAATCGCCCGATTCGCCGAAGGCGAAGGCGCTTGAGAAAAAGGGCGTCGAGATCTTTCGGACTCGAAATCGCCGCGGCCACGTCTGCCTGGACACGGTGATGACCGAACTCGGCCGCCGCGAAATTCTGAGCGTGCTGCTCGAAGCCGGCGCCGAGCTCAACGGTGCCGCGCTCGCAGCCGACCTTGTCGACAAAGTCGCGCTCTTCTATGCTTCCAGGATCATGGGAACAGGCGGTGTGCCGATGGCGCAGATTCCTGCGGCGCAGTGGTTTCCGAAATCGCCCGCGCTAGCGAAGCTTTCTGTGAGCCCATGCTGGCCGGATTTTGCCGTCGAGGGATACCTGCACGATGTTTACGGGAATCATCGAAGCCGCCGGAAAAATTGACGCGCTCGAACGCGACGCGAACGGCGGCCGTCTCCGCGTGAATCTCGCGAACGCCGCCGAGATCGCCTCGCAGTCGAAATTGGGCGACAGCATTGCAGTCAACGGCTGCTGCCTCACCGTTGCCGAAATCAGCGCGAAGCATTTTTCCGCCGATCTTTCCGGCGAAACTCTCCAACGCACGGCCTTCGGCGAAATGAAGCCCGGCAAAGTTGTGAATCTCGAGCGGCCTCTCGCGGCTGGCGGGCGCCTCGGCGGACATTTCGTGCAAGGCCACGTCGACGGCATCGGCCGCGTCACTCGGATCGTGCCCGAGGGAGACAATTGGTGGCTTTCCGTGCGAGTTCCCGAGGATCTGCGCCGCTACGTCGCTGAGAAAGGCTCGATTGCGGTCGACGGTATCAGCCTCACGGTCGCGCGTTGGCAGGACGGCGTCGCCGACTTTGCCATCATTCCGTTCACCTACGCGCACACCAACATCGGCTCGATGTCGCCGAACGACGCCGTGAATCTCGAATGCGATATTCTGGCGAAGTACGTCGAAAGCCTGCTCGACGCGCGCAAAGGCCGCGCAACATCCCACCTCACCGTCGCGCGGCTTGTAGAAGAAGGGTTCTAAAGCGCCCGGTCTGTGCTCCGCTCGTTTCTCGTCGCCTTCTGCACGCGGTACTCCTTCCACGTCAACCAAATGATCGCCACGTCGGCAATCGTCAGGATTAGCAGCGGTATCGCGTGTGTGTGGCTGAAGCGATAAATCTGATACGCAGCGAAAACACTGAACACGGAGATCGCCAGCGGATAGGACCACAGTTCGTCGAGCCAGAGCGCGATCGCCAATCCCGCCTTCGCGAGCCCGTGCCAGAGCAAATAGATCGACGCGAACGTCGGATCGCTATGCGCCACGCGTTCAGAAATGTGCAGCAGATGGATTCCGATGAAGTCGTGCGGGTCGCGGGAAAGCTCGTGCCAGCTCAGCACGCGCAGCGCGTGGCTCATCGCCGCAGGCTTGATGAACCACAAAAGCACACCGCCGGCCGCTTCGAGCAAGCCGTCGACACCCTTCATCGTGATACCAGTGCGAAAGGCGTCGTGCAGGAAAGCTTTTCCGGTCATAGGCGATCACGCGAAAACGGCGGAAGTCAGCTGATCGGCGCAGTGGCGGCCTCGCGCGATTTCGCCCGCGCACCACGCCAATAGAGATACCATCCAACCAGAAAAGTGCCGGCGATCCCGCCGACCAGTTTGCCCTCGAACCGCCAAACATTGGTCACCTCAGCCGACGGTATGAACGAAAGTATGATTCCGCCGAGCACGACGATCGATCCGAGCACGCCGGCGCACCAAACGCCAAGTTTTCCTCCGGGAATCAGTGCGACCTCCGGGTTTGCGCCGCGGTCCGGACGGTACGCAAGCTTGATTGCGGCTGCGTACATGTACAGGAACGGAATGAAATAGAGGATCGTTCCGGCGTCGACGAGGATTTGATACGCGTTGTTGGCCGTTTCGTTGATTTGAATCAGCAGCAAGATCGCACACGAAATTCCTGCCTGCACGAGAATCGAAACCCACGGCGTCTTCCAGCGCGAATGGATTTTGCCGAACGCGGCGGGCATGTAGCGGTCGATCCCGACGACGAAGGGAATTCGCGCGACGCCCGCGACCGTCGTTCCGACTCCGCCTGCATTGCCGAATAGCACGAGAAACGCCGCGATGATTCCGAAAAATGCGATTCCGAGCGACGTCGAACCGGCTGTCAGCGCCTGAAAGACCCCGCTCTTCGGATCAACCGTTGCGGCTGGAACGATTGCGAGCAGCGCAAATGTACCCAGAATGTATGCGGCCGCGATTAGGACGCCGGAGCCCAGAATCGCCCGCGGAAACGTTCTATGCGGCTCGTGCACCTCTTCGCTCATCGTCGAGCAGAGCTCGAGCGCGGTGAATGCGAACGCGATTTGCGGCCAGAAGTTCACCGTGCCCCAGTTCCAAACCGGCATCATCTTCTGCACGGTGAAATGCGTCGTCGAGCCCCGCGTGTGCCAGAGATACGCGCCGAGACCGATTAGCATCATCAGTGGCACGTAGGTGCCGACGCCGCCGGCGTTTTGCAGCCACTTGCCGATGTTCAGCCCAATGATGTTGAGCAGTACGGCGGCAAAAAGCATGACAATCGAAACGATCACGAGAAACGTCGTGCTCTGAGCAAGGTGCGCGGCGCCTGCACCGCCCACGTATGCCGCCATCGCGGCGCTCGCGATCAGCAGTCCGGGAAAATAAAAGAACGTGTAGACCCAGTAGGTCCAACCGGTGACGAGGCCGTGAAACTCGCCGAACGCTTCCTTGGACCAGACGTAAAGGCCGCCCTCGTGCGGGAATCGCGCCGAAAGCTCCGCGACGATGAGCGCAGTTGGCAAGAAAAAAAACAAGGCGGCTAGCACCCAAAGGCTGATGGAAGAAGTGCCGTTGTGGGCGGCGGCTCCGATCCATCGCGGGCCGAGAACCGCAGCAATGTTGAACAGCAGCACGTCCCAGAAACCCATCGTCCGGCGAAGCTGCTTTTTCGCGTCAGCGGCGGCGAGTTGGCTCACAGCGTTGAGTCCAGCGCAGGAATCAATTCGTCCTGCAGGAGAAAATTGCGAATCACCGGATCCTTCGAAGCTTCCAGGTCAGGCCACGTGCCGAAAAATCCGACGCGCCCCTCGTGGAGGAAAATCACGCGGTCGGCGAGCTTTTTTCCGAGATGCGTGTCGTGCGTCACGACGATGGCGGTCTTGTGCAACGTCTGCTTAAGCCGCACGATCAGGTCGCTCACGTGCGCGGCCATCAGCGGATCGACCATCGTCGTCGGCTCGTCGTAGAGGATCGCGTCCGGTTCCTCCGCGAGCGCCCGTGCGATGGCTACGGCGCGTTTCGTGCCCGTACTCAGGTCGGCCGGCAAACGGTCGGCGAATTGCGCGACTTCCAGCATCTTGAGCAATTCGTTGACGCGGCGGTCAATCTGATCGGGATCCTGATGGCCGCCGCGGCTCGTAATCGGGAAGGCGACATTCTCGGCGACGCTCAGCGAATCGAAAAGCGCGCCGGCCTGAAACACCATGGTCACCCGCCGCCGAATCTGTTCGAATTGCTGCTCGCTCCAGCCCGTGACGTCCTGCCCACCGACGATGATGCGCCCGCTATCCGGCGTGAGAAACCCCATGAGCAGCTTCAGCGAAACCGACTTCCCCACTCCGCTGCGGCCCATGATCACCGCCGTTTCGCCGCGGTCCACAAAAAAACTCACGTCGGAGAGCACGGGGCGATCGTCGAACGACATGAAAACGTGCTGGAATTCGATGTAGTGGTCGCTCATGTGCGGCCGGACCGCGCGTCTGCTTCCAGCCTCGTCTTCGCTTCCTCGTAGTCTTCGGGCGAGTTCATATTTTTGAACAGGAGACCATCCGAATCAAACGCTTTCCATTCGGCGGGGGCAATCGCCTCGACGCGCAATTCCTTCAGCCCGTCCGTCACTTTGCGCACGCCGCGTTCGATCGCCGTGCGGATCAGGGGTTCGCCGCACTTGTGATAAACCGCGCAAAGCGGCTCCGCCCCCAGCGTATTCATCGGAATCACCGCGTCTGCTTGCGACGCGACTCCTCGCTGAACGAGAAACTCGAGCCAGTTGCGTGTGAGATAGGGCAAGTCGCACGCCAGAATCAAATTCCACGGCGCTTCGGAGGCGCGCAACGCCGTCGCAATTCCGCCGAGCGGCCCCGCACCGGGCAAATCGTCCTCGATCACGCGCAGGCCAAGCGTCCGATACTTGCCGCCTCCTCCCACAACCGTCGCCGACCCGGCAACCGCCGCCGCTAATCGTGCCGTGCGCACGATGAGTGGGACGCCGCCGATTTCAAGCAGCGCTTTTGCACGCCCCATCCGCGAGCTTGCTCCGCCTGCTAAAACAAATCCCGCGATTTGCGGATTCGGATTCATCGTACGCTTTGTGTTTCCCGTAGGGGCACCATACGCCTGCCTCGCCGGCAGGCGGGTCGTGCCCGGCGGCATTTCTTGGCGCCGCCCATCCACCGCGTTGTCATCCCGAACCCGTCCCCGACGCTTTCGGTCGGGGACGGCGGTGAGGGATCTGCTGCTCGCTGGTGCTAGCCTTTTCCCGGCCTCTGAATACCCAACTCACGCAACTTTTCCTGCAAACTCTGGCGATGCAGTCCAATGTCGGCCGCTGTCGCAGAAACATTCCAGTGATGCTCTTCGAGCTTGCGCTTCAAATATGCGATTTCGAATTTTCGCTTCGCTTCTCGAAAATCGACTTCAGACAAAAGCGAATCGCCCGCTCCGCGCTGCGGCGTGAGAACATTGGAAAAATTGCCGCGCACTTCTTCCGGCAAATCCGCGGCAGCGATCTCGTCGTTCTTGCTCAGCACAAGGGCGCGCTCGAGCGCGTTGCGCAGTTCGCGCACGTTGCCCGGCCAGCCGTAACGCCGCAGAGCGTCCATCGCTTCGCCGCTGATTTGCACACGCCGGCCGTGGCGCGCGCCAAGTTGCGCGACGAACGCGTCGGCGAGCTCCGGCAAATCCTCCTTGTGCGCGCGCAGCGCCGGAATCTCGAGCGTCACCACGCGCAGCCGGTAATACAAATCCTCGCGAAAGCGCCCCGCCGAAATTTCCGCCGGCAGATCGCGATGCGTCGCGCTGATCAATCGCACGTCCACATCGATCGATTGCGACCCGCCGAGCCGCTCGATCTTGCGACTTTCGAGCGCGCGCAGCACCTTCGCCTGCGTCACCGGATTCATGTCGCCGATTTCGTCGAGAAAAAGCGTCCCCCCCGAAGCGAATTCGAATTTCCCTTTGCGCTGCTGCGCCGCTCCCGTAAAGGCACCGCGCTCGTAGCCGAAAAGTTCCGATTCGATCAGATTTTCCGGCAGCGCCGCACAGTTCACCGCAACGAACGCCTTCTCCGCGCGCGGCGACCGCGCGTGAAGTTCCTGCGCGAGCAGATCCTTCCCCGTACCGCTTTCCCCGAGGATCAACACCGTAGCATCGGTCGGCGCCACGCGCTCCGCCATCTCGAAAACGCGCCGCATCGCCGCAGATCCGCCGAGCATTCGCCCGAATTGCCCGTCAGCCACAAGCTCTCGCCGCAGCCGCTGGTTCTCTGCGCCTAGCTCTGCGAGCTGAACCAGATTCGCGACGCGCTTGCGCAGCTCTTCGATGTCGAATCCCTTCACGATGTAGTCATTCGCGCCGTTGCGCAACGCATCGACAGCCGTGCGCGCCGTATCGAGCGCGGAGACGATCAGCACCGGCGTCTCGTCAGCATTTGCTCGCAGCGAGCGCAGGAATGCGTTGCCGTCTTCCTCCGGCATGATCAGATCGAGGAGAATCAAGTCGGGAGCTTCGCGCGAAATCGCCTCGCGTGCCTCTCGCGCCGAGCCCGCCTCGACGACGCGAAAATTTCCTTCCAGCGCGCGCCGCATCCCGTAGCGCGCCGCCGGCTCGTCGTCCACGATCAAAATTGTTCGCATCGATTATTGTGCAGGGGCGAGGATTGCGCGGACCCGATTCACCAGCTCCGGTCCTGCCTGGTCCGCTTCCGACGTGGAAAAATTGGGCGGCAAATGCAGCAGCTGCACGTTCGGCGCGCTCTGGCGGATTTTTGTGACGGCCGCTTCATTCGATCGCATCGCCGGACCACAAATCACGAGGCTACTCCGCGCTCCCATCGCCAGCGCCGCCGCATCGGACGGATACTGCGTGGTGAACACCTGATATCCGGATCGCTGCAGCAATATTTTCAAGTACGCCAAAACGTCTAGAGAACTATCGAGACACACGATCCTGTTGCTGGATGCCTCAAATTTCTCCTCCGCGGCTTGCGGCCGCGCGGAAAATGCTTCAGTCGCGTCCTTTTCTGACGCGTACGGATGAAACACGCTCAGCAAACTGGTGGCCTGCAGCACCTGCGCGACAAACGATGAAGGCTGGCAGATTTTCAGATCGCCTCGCGCCGCTCGCAGCACGCCGAGCAGCCGCACGAGCGCTCCCAGTCCGCCGCTATCGATGTAGTTCACCTCGCCAAGCTGCAGCACGACGTTTTTCGTTTGCGCCGTAAATTTCTCGACTTCAGACTGGAGATGTCGCGCTTCGTCGCCGCTCACGATGCGCCCGCGACACCGCACGACAACCACATCTCCCGTACTCTGGCTTTGCAGAATCAGCTGCATCTCAGCGTTAAACCTATCACAGCTAGCTCAGGCTAGCCCCGACGCGGCCGTCATTTCTTCAGTGCCGCTTGCCAGTTCAACACGACCGTGAACGAGGCCTGCCCAATTTGACCCGCCGGAGCCAGAAGGAGGAAACGCTTGCCGTCCGGCGTTGCGGCCCACGGTTCCCTGGCCGCTGAAGTCGGTGGCAGCGGCGTTTGAAATAGGGCTTTGGGCACCCCGGCCTGGAACACCGGGTTCGTGACGATGTCGACAGCCATCAGCTTTCCGTCGGCGCCCACGTAGTAGAGCTCCTTCCCGTCCTCGCCCCACCGGGGATTAGCGCCTCCCGCCGTTGAAATCAGCCACTTGCCGCCGGTATCCGAGGCTGCCGAGGGCGAATCCGGCGTGAAGGTTCGAACGTAAATCTCGTTGCGGCCCGACTCATCCGACTGATAGGCGACCAGGCGCCCGTTCGGGGAGAACCGGCCGAAATCGTCGTTGAACTCTGTACGCAAGAACAGGAATGGCTTCTTGTCACCTTCAAGCGGTAGCACCCATAGTTCCCCCTTTTCAGTTTTGGGCTCCTGCGTCGTATAAAGCAGAAAGCGCCCGTCGCGCGAAAAGCTGGTCGGATACTTGCTCCCGTCCGTCCTCAGCAGGAGTTCCTCGTCTCTGGCGCCGCTCGCGGGCTTCTGATAAAGATCGTAAATGCCGCCGTGGTTGGAACGGAAGACGATTCGATTGGCGTCCGGCGACCATATCCCAGCGGAAGCGTCCGCGGAGCCGAACGTGAATCGCTCGCTCGTGCCTCGCGAAAAATCGAGCAGCCAGAGGGCAAGTGCAGTGTTCGAGTCGAGTCGGCTCACGGCCGCTTGCTTTCCATCGGGAGAAATGTCGAGCGAGGTAAAGTCGCTCGGTTCCCCGACCGTGCCCAGAATGTTCCCCTGCCGGTCAAACCAGGTGGGCTGGAAAGGGCCGGCGCCTCCGCCCGACTTAAAGACCAGAACGTCGTTATTCGAAACCGCGAAGTAGCCGTAATTCCTAAAGGTCGCGACATGGGTGGCCACCGTGATCGGCTCGCCCGACAATTCAAGACGCTGGGCGTCGAACGGCTGCGCCATCAACGCCCCGTCGCGCACGAAGAGCAATTGCCCGGAGCCGGCGTCGGAAGGAGGTGCGTAAATCGTGTCGTACTCTGTCGGCAAGATCTCCTTCGAACCTTGCTCATCGGCTTTGGCATCGAGAGAGCCAACGAAGGCGCCACTGTTTCCCGGCTTGCTCGAGTTGCGGTGATAGATGAAGTGCCGCCCGTCCGGAAGGAAGACCGGAAAGTCATGAAGGATTTCACCGCGTGATGAATCGAGAGTGGTCAGCGGGGACGCCGGGCCGCCATTTGCCGAAACTCGCATCAGGCCCGCGTTGACAGTCCCGAAAATGATTACACCGTCGCGGTTCCACGCCCCCCCAAGCACGATTCCGTTGATTTCGCACAGCGTCTCTGGCGCGCCACCGGATGCGTCAATCTTCTTCAGTTTTCCCCCGTCGCCGAACACGATGAAGTGGCTGTCGGGCGACCAGAAGAGGGAAGTCAGTTGAGGCGATCCCGAATTATCCAGGCGTCGCGCCTCGAGCGAGTCAAGCGGGCGTACCCACAGACTCAGAACGCCATCCGGCCCCGCGGCGGCAAAGGCCAGCTGGCGGCCGTCTGGGGATAGCGCAAATAGGGTTCCGGCCCCTCTCGTGGACTGTGAGATTTCAAAGCGCACCGGCTCGGCAGGAGCGCGTGGCTTTTCGCGGAAGTGAATGAACGCGATTGGTGTAAGAGCGACGAACAGTAGTCCCGCAATCGTCCACGGCAGTGCGCGGCGCCAAAGCGGCGCCGCTGCCTGAGGAGTGCCTGCGAACGCAGGGTCCGGCGCGCCGGAAATCACTTCGTCGAGCGATATGCGGGCGTCACCGATGTCGCGTAGCCGCTGCTTCGCATCCTTTTGCAAGCAACGTTGCAGCAGTACGCGGACACGAATCGGCGTTTGCGCCGGAAGCAACGACCAATCCGGCTCGGCGCGTATCACCGCCGCCAACGTGTCCGTCACCGTCTCGCCTGTGAATGTCTGCTTCCCCGTCAACATTTCGTACAGCACGCACCCAAACGCCCAAATGTCTGCTCGCCGATCGACCGTCTTCCCCTTCGCCTGCTCGGGCGACATATACGCGGCCGTGCCCAGCAAAACCCCTTGCATCGTCGCCAACCGGCTCAGCGTTGGCGAAGTCGAAATGTCGATCGACGACGCATCTCCTTCCAGCGCCTTGGCCAATCCGAAATCCAGCACCTTCACCGCGTCGTCCGCCGTCACCTTCACATTCGCCGGCTTCAGATCGCGATGCACGATTCCTCGCTCGTGCGCGTACTCCAGTGCGTCGCAAATCTGCCGTGCGATCTTCAGCGCTTCATCGACGGGAATCGGTCCTTGCCGGATGCGGTCGGCTAGCGTCGGTCCGTCGACCAACTCCATCACCAGCGCGTGCGTGCTGCCGGAATCTTCTAATCCGTATATCGAAGCGATGTTGGGGTGATTGAGCGATGCGAGGACTTTCGCTTCCCGCTGGAATCGCGCCATGCGGTCGGCATCGCGCGCAAACGCCTGCGGCAGGACTTTCAGCGCCACATCGCGCCCGAGCTTCGAATCCCGCGCGCGATACACCTCGCCCATCCCGCCCGCGCCAAGTTTGGCGACAACGCGGTAGTGCGAAATTTCCTGGCCGATGGCGAATTCCGCGCCGGACATGGTGCCGGAATTCTAATCTGCTTTGTGGGTTACTCCCAAGGAATCTTCCATGCCCGCCGCGAGCGGCAGCGTTACGCGAAACCGGCTTCCCCTCCCGCCATCGATCGGACTCTCGCACGCAAGCGTCCCGCCCATTTCGTCGACGCGCCGCGCGACAATCGAAAGCCCGAGCCCGGTACCTGTGGCCTTCGTCGTGAAAAACGGCTGAAAAATTTTCGCGCGCATCTCAGGCGAAATTCCCGGGCCGTGATCCTCGACACAGATTTCGAGCCGGCCGTCTTTGCGCGCTAGGCGCACGCGAACGCGCCCGCCATCCGGCTGCGCTTCAATCGCGTTGACGATGAGATTCGAAAGCACTTCACCAAGCGCTTCCTCCGACGCATGGACCGCCAGATCGTCGGCCAGCGCGTCGAATTCGACCACCACGTTTCGCCGTTCCGCATCGTGCCGGAAAAGCGCCACCGTCTGTTTCGCAAGCGCCACTGCGTCCGCGCGCTCGCCGGTCGCCGCAGGTTTCGCGAATTTAAGCAATTGGCTGAGCTTTGCGTTCATGCGGTTGATTTCGTCGAGCACGAGCGCACAATCGTGGCGCACGTCGCTGGGCAAATCGCGCTTTTCGAGCTGCACCTGCAAAATCGTCTTCATCGAGCTCAGCGGATTGCGCAAGTTGTGCGAGACGCTCGCCGCCATCTGCCCGAGCATCGCCATGCGTTCGCGCTCCGCCAGTTCGCGCTCGAGGCGGATCTTTTCTTCGATCAGGACGCACAGATCCGCCATCGCTGGAAGCTGTTCGGCGAGAAATTGCAGCGCCGCGGTTGTTTCCCCGGTCAGAAACGCGCCGGTCGACGCCGCTTCGAGCAAGCCGATCTCTTTGCCATCCTTGGCCAGCGCGATTCGCGCCACGTGGCCCAGGCCGCCCGGCGCTTCGAGCGGCTCCAGCGCCGGATCGCGCGGAATCGAAATCCGGACGGCGGCAAGCCCAAATTCCTGGCGAATCAATCCTTCCGCGCGCGCGATCAGCCGCGCGAGATCGCCGTACCGCGCTTCGCTTTGCAGTTCGACGCTCAGCCGCTGCATTCGGTCCATTCGCTCGCGCAGTGTGCGATGCAGAACCGGCCCGATCACACGTTCGAGCGGCTCAAACATGAAAATCAGTACGAACAGCAGGACGCTCGCCGTCGCCTCCGGCGGAAACACGGGCGCGAGCCATCCGCTGATCCGGTGCACGAGCGCGAGATACAGCAGCGCGAGAAACGTCGCCGACAGTGCATACACCAAATTCCTCTGCGCGCCATATTCGAGAAAGTTGTGCTTCAGCGAGTGGTAAATCAGCAGCGCACCGGGTAGGACTGCCACCCATAGAACTGCGCCGGCCAGCGCCGCCCCGCGGAACGAGGTAACCCCTCCGACGCTTTGGGCTAACCCCAGCAGAACCGTGAGGGCGGCGGAAACGCAAAATAGTGCTGCGAACAATTTCCGCTCGTTCTTTTCCTTTGCGGCTCGCCAGTCCTGAAACTCACAGACTGCGTCTATGAACGCAACGGAATACAGCCCTGCACCAGTGCCAGCAAGAAGACTCCCCAAAGCAAAAGAGAGACGTTCTCCCACCGGCAGGCCGCTCCGCAAAAAGAACGAAACGCCCAAAGCAAGCTCGACCAGGCTGGCTACGTAGAGAACAACAAGCAGCGGTCTGGCAAAAACGCTCGGCCGCGACGCCCGAATTTGCCGACGGTAAGCATAGTGCGTGTGCCAAACAAGCGGAACAATCAGCAGGACGCCGAGCGCGACAAGCCCTTGCGAAAGTAACCTCGTCGCCTGCGGGACCACGCCATACTGAATCTCCGCGTTGATTTCGAGCAGCCCGCCGGCGTAGATCAGGAACAGCGCGAGGATGAGGAAGAAGAGCAGGCGCTCGAAAAGGCGCGGACGGCGGTGGCCGAGAATCAGCGCGATCAGAAACAAGTAGACGAGCGTCCCTGCCGTCAGCCCAATTAGTCGCGCGTAGAAGAGATAGACCACCAAAGCGCCTTGGTCCTGCGAATTCTAGTCGCAGCGCGATGCCAACTCAATCGCGAATCGCCTTTCCGAAATGTCGCAACTATCACACTGCAAATACAGGGGTTACGCTCGATCTCGCCGGCCAGGAGAACTGCCGAAATCCATCGATTTTCACTTGACTCCCCATTCGGTTTTGCTATATTAGCAGTCGCTTGCGAGGAGTGCTAATCTCGCACTCCTACAAAATCACCTTAAGAAGACCTTCGGAGGAATCGCAAACATGGCAGTCAACATTACCCCGCTCCACGACCGTGTGCTCGTGCGGCGGCTCGAGGAAAAGGAGACTGTGAAGGGCGGCATCATCATCCCCGACACGGCCAAGGAGAAACCCCAGGAAGGCGAAGTGATCGCCGTCGGCGCCGGCAAGCTCAACGAAAAGGGCGAGCGCATTCCGCTCGACGTGAAAGCCGGCGATCGAGTCCTCTTCGGCAAATATAGCGGCAACGACATCAAAATCGACGACGAGGAGTACATGATTCTCAAGGAAGACGAAATCCTCGCCAAGATCGGCGGCGCCGCGAAGGCCGCCAAGAAGTAACTTCCGCCCAGCCCGCAGCGCGGGCGCCGCGGATAACCAATCTCAGCATCTCGAACAGGAGAACTCGAAATGGCAAAGCAAATCGTGACTGGTGAGAATTCGCGCCAGTCGATCCTGCGCGGCGTCAATGCACTGGCGGACGCCGTCAAGATCACGCTCGGACCCAAGGGAAGGAATGCTGTCATCGAAAAGAAATTCGGCGCGCCGGTCATCACCAAGGACGGCGTCACCGTAGCGAAGGAAATCGAGCTGGCCGATTCGCTCGAGAACATGGGCGCGCAGATGGTGCGTGAAGTCGCGTCGAAGACGTCGGACGTCGCCGGCGACGGCACCACCACCGCAACCGTTCTCGCGCAGGCGATCTTCCGCGAAGGCGTCAAGACTGTCGCGGCGGGCGCCAGCCCCACGGCCCTCAAGCGCGGCATTGAGAAGGCCGTCGAAGTCGCGGTCGAGGAAATCAAGAAGCTCCACAAGGACGTCAAAGGCGAGATGATCGCGCAAGTCGGCACGATCTCCGCCAACAACGACAAACAAATCGGCAACATCATCGCCGAGGCGATGAAGAAGGTCGGCAAGGACGGCGTCATCACCGTCGAGGAATCGAAGACGATGGAGACGACGCTGGAAGTCGTGGAAGGCATGCAGTTCGACCGCGGCTATCTGTCGCCCTACTTCGTCACCGACCCGGAGCGCATGGAGTGCGCGCTCGAAGACGTCCGCATCCTCATCCACGAAAAGAAGATCAGCTCGATGAAGGACCTGCTTCCCCTGCTCGAGCAGATCGCCAAGATGGGCAAGCCGCTGCTGATCATCGCGGAAGACGTTGAAGGCGAGGCTCTCGCGACTCTCGTCGTCAACAAGCTCCGCGGCACGCTGCAGTGCGCTGCCGTGAAGGCGCCCGGCTTCGGAGACCGCCGCAAGGCCATGCTCGAAGACATCGCCACCCTCACGGGCGGCAAGGCCATCACCGAAGACCTCGGCATCAAGCTCGAGAACGTGAAGGTCGAGGACCTCGGCCGCGCCAAGAAAATCACCATCGACAAGGACAACACCACGATCGTCGAGGGCGCAGGCCGCGCCAGCGAGATCGAGGGCCGCGTGAAGCAGATCCGCACGCAGGTCGAGGAGACCACGTCCGACTACGACCGCGAGAAGCTGCAAGAGCGGCTCGCCAAGCTCGTCGGCGGCGTCGCAGTGATCAAGGTCGGCGCGGCAACCGAGACCGAGCTGAAGGAAAAGAAGGCTCGCGTCGAAGACGCAATGCACGCCACCCGCGCAGCTGTCGAGGAAGGCATCGTTCCCGGCGGCGGCGTCGCGCTGGTCCGCTGCATTGGCGCTCTCGAAAAGCTCAAGCTGCACGATGACGAAGCGATTGGCGTCAATATCGTGAAGCGCGCGCTGGAAGAGCCGATGCGTCAGATCGCTCTCAACGCCGGACAAGAGGGCGCGGTCATCGTCGGCCGCATCCGCGAGTCCAAGGACGAAAACTTCGGCTACAACGCGGACAGCGAGGAGTTCGTCGACCTTGTCAAGGCGGGCGTTATCGACCCGGCCAAGGTCACGCGCCTCGCTCTGCAGAACGCCGCGTCGATCGCCGGCCTGATGCTCACCACGGAAGCGCTGGTGGCGGACATCAAGGAAGACGAGAAGAAGGGCGCAGCGGGCGGCGGCGGTATGCCTCCCGGCGGCGGTATGGGCGGCATGTACTAAATCCCAGCTGTTTAGGGGGTCGGAGCTTCAGCTCCGACATCGAAGCCTCAATGCGAATTGGGCTTTAGCCCCTGAGGTAAATAAACAAGGGCGGCGAGATCGCAAGATCCGCCGCCCTTCTTCTTTGCTGTCATCCCGAACCCGGCCCCGACGATTTGAGTCGGGGACGGCGGTGAGGGATCTGCTGTTGCCGTTCACAAGGGGCGTCCTCGGTTTCGGGGACGCCCTTTTTTTTCTGCGATCTGTCGGAAAAGAGCTAGAACGAGATTGTCACCGCAATCGCGATGCCCGGGTAATTGGTGTCGTAGAGGTAGTAGCCGTCGTCTGTGTAATCCAGATAGCAGTTGTCGGTCTCATACCACGTGGGAGGCCAATTGTCGGGCCAGGTATCGACGAACGTCACCCAATAGCCGTCGTATTGAAACCGCGGAAAGCCGCCCACGAACAGCAACGGCAGCGCGCTGATCCGGAAGAAATGGTCATGGCCGAAGTACTGCCGGAATCGGGCCTCGGGAATCCGGTAGCCGGTGTAGCCGCCGCGTTGAGCCCAAGTCTGATGCTCTCTGGCCCACGAAGTGGCGCGCGAGTGGACGAACCCGCTGCGCACCTGCCCCTGATGTTGTGGCACGCCGCTGGGGTGAACACCGTCATGGGTGGCTTCCGTCGGCTTGACGCCGCCATGATAGTTGCCGCCGTAGGCTTGCTGCGGACGCGCCGGCGCTGGCGCCGGTCGGGCGGCCTGATGCTGAGCTGCGGGCTGCGGCCGGTCGGCAGGACTTTGCTGGTGTCCCTGCCCCTGCTCCGGCTTACCCTGATCTTTTTCGTGCTGTTCCTGCGCGTACATGGGAGCCGCGGCTGCGAAGAAAAGGAGCAATGCTCCCGTGGTGATACGTCGAACTGGTTTCATGATTGGTGCCTCCATGACGCTGATTTGGTGCGGCCTTCGCGGATTGCGCGGGCGCGGTTGTGGGTCGGTCGATTCGCTTCGGTGGGAGCGCAGGCTGGACAGCACTCCGCTACCGAACTGTGGTTGAACGTTTGGGCCTGTTAAGCAGGCACACTTATATACTCGTCGGCCTGCCAAGTCATGGGATTTTTCGGCGGCGCCGCGCCTTCCGGTGCCAGTGGCGCAGGCACTCCTGCCTGTGCTCCTGCCTCTAATTCGAAAAAGGGCGTCCTCGGTTTTTTCGGGACGCCCTTTTTCTTTGCCGCGACGCCGGTCACAAGAGCGTGGGAGGTTCTGCGGCGGCGCGTCCAGCTGTCACGCGCGGGCAGAATTGCTTTGGACCGATCGATCGAGAAGCCTTTGGGACACGGGACGCAATTCTTCAGGATGCTCGCGGAGATAGGCGAGCAGGTGCCGCCTTTTTTCGCTGCCTCGCTCTGATGCGCCTGTCCCAGCTCGCGCGCCGCCGGGAATGATCCTCGGCTGGCGGTCGGCCACGCGGCCGTAGATGGATAGCCACATTTTCTTGATCGTCGGAAGCGACACACCGAACGCCGTAGACAGCTCTTGATCAGTGGCTTCGCCAGCGAGCGCAAGGAGCAAGAGTTTCTGCTCTCCGTAACTGAACCCGAGTTGTGGCGGAGAATAGTCGAACAAAGATCCGATCCAGGAAGCTGCCCATGACTTGTCGCGCCGCGCGTCGATCTCTCGCATAATGCCCATCAAGTGCGGCTTGTGCACGATTTTCCGCGCATCGAGATTCGACAAGTCCACGTACTGAGCCTTAACTGGATCCCAAATCAAACCGCCCGTCTGGACAGTCCATTCGATTCGATCCGCGCTGTCCGCTTGCGACGCAATTATCTCCTTCCAAAGAAAGCCGCGGTGCGTCTCGATGAATGCTTTGATCAGCGCGCGATGCACTTCAGCACTCGTTTCATACTCCGGTCGAATGCAACCTTCCCAACAGACGAGATTGAGGCCACCGCGAGAGTTTGCTTCTTGCAGCTGCTTTCGAGACAGTGCCGGAGAACGACCCTGCGTCAGGCGCACCGCGAGTTCAGGCCCAATCCAGACGAGTGGCGGAGTTTTTAGCTCGCGAACGAACTCATCGGTAACAATCAGGCTCACACCTACCGCGCAAATCCTCCCCTGAGACACCCCTAACTTCTCGAATACGGTGGCGTTGTATGCCTCGCACTCAAGCAACCGCAACCATGCAAGCTGCAAGTGCCGTATCGCCGGGCCGTAGCGGGCGCCGATTACTGGATGCGACGCAACGATCTCCGCGCATTCGGGAACGTCTTTCGGTTGCATGGGGCGCCAGCGGAGAGTCATGGCAAATGGTTACACAATATGTGCAAACAGTTTCATGGTCCTTTTAGATGAATTGTATTTACCATGAGGTTAGCTACCATTGCCAGCCCATGCGGGTGCTTTACTCTTTTTCTGGGGCCGAGGCGAGCCATGAGATGGACTAGATGCGCGTTGGCTGCCATATGTGTCACAACTGCCTGTTCGTTCCTGGCTCCTGCAGCTTTCGCTCAAAACGATTGGATCTGGGTCGGAAAATCAAGCGTGTGGAGTCAAGCGTCCAACTGGAACGTAAATGGCGAAGTTGCAACCTCAGCTCCCACGGCCACCAGCAACGTCTACATCGATGACGGCAGCCCAAATGTCTCAGTTGTCACCGTGGATGTAATCGACGCGGCCGCAAATAACCTAACCCTGGACTCGGACGACACGTTGACGTTCTACTCTAACGCCACGCTGACCGTGAGCGGGAGTGCCACTCTAAACGGCACTACCAACATCGGCCTGGGCGAGCTCAGGCTGAACGGGCCGTCGACAAACACTGGCACGATCACGTTGAGCCAGGTTCTCGTCACACTTCCCAGCGGTATCCAGGTGGTCCAGTCTCAAGGGCAGCTCGACGGTAGCGGCACGCTGACCAATACGGGGACGATTCAGGGTTCCGGCAGGATCTCGCTGTCTCTGACGAACTCCGGGCTGATTGTCGCCAGCGATTCGTCCAATACTCTCCAGATCTTCGCAAACGTGAACAATTCCGGCGGAATCGTGCGAGGATTTAATGGCACCATCGCGCTGCAGGGTGCGACAGTGACTGGCGGCGTGGTGGATGGGAACATCTACGCTAACAACGGAGCCGTGCTGAATGGCGCGCAATTTGCCGGCGCGGACCCGGGGGTCGGGGCGACGATCACCAGCGGATCGACGCTGGGAATTCAGGGGATCGTGACGAATGCCGGAACTCTGGACCTC
>Ga0187779_10000139_pt1 | contig 54027 bp, 62 predicted proteins | sample 1015_Q2_SP10_10__FD_132435 | JGI IMG/M metagenome (GOLD analysis project Ga0187779, IMG submission 132435) | Tropical peat soil microbial communities from peatlands in Department of Meta, Colombia - 1015_Q2_SP10_10_MG | ecosystem: Environmental > Terrestrial > Soil > Wetlands > Peat | place...
GTCGCAATTGGCAAAGTGCTGCGTCCCGTAGTGTCCGGTCTCCTTTATCCTGTCTGCTCGGCTAGACTATTCAGGCGTTCATTCCACTTTGCAAGTTTGAAAGTGAAACGTGGGAGTCAAGCCGGAACGTCTGCTTGCAGACATCCGAACTCGCAAATCATTCTCTGCCCGAGGCTGTCTTGCCCTCGCGTTCTCAGTATTCGTCCTGTTGGGAACAGCTGGCCTTCGGGGGCAAACAGTCGCTGCGGAAGCGTCTATTTCTACCGACCGGCCTTCCGTCACAAATTCGAGCGTCGTCGTTTCGAAAGGTAACTTCCAAGTGGAAAACGGCCTACTCATCACCAACACCCAAGGCCAGTACATTTTTGACTTCCCCGAAACGGCCTTGCGATTCGGTCTATTTGATAAGACAGAATTCCGCCTCTCCGCCCCCAATTACTTCCACTCTCTCTCGACGGAAGCTGCTGCGACCTCTGGCTTTGGTGACATCACAATCGGAGTCAAACAACAGCTCGGTCCGACCAGCAGGAACTTCAACCTGTCATTTATCCTTTTCCTGAGCCTTCCCAGCGGAGCCAACGCTGTCTCCAGTCACGGCTACGACCCCGGCCTCCAGTTGCCTTGGTCTCACCAGCTCTCCAAGAATTGGACAGCGGGCGGTCAAGTCGCCTTCTACTGGCCCAGCCAAGAGGGCAAGCACAACTTTACTGGCGAAGCTACATTCCTACTCGACCGTCAATTGACCAAACCATGGGATGCCTTTGTCGAATATGCGGGTGATTTCCCCCAGAATGGTGGATCACGACAGTTGCTGCACTTTGGAACCACCTATAAACTGGCTCCCCGACATCAGATCGACTTTCACGTAGCGGCCGGGCTCTCCAAGGCAGCCCCCGAAATGTTTGTGGGACTCGGCTATTCATTTCTGCTTCGCGTGGCGAAGTGACTCAAATTCATCAAGATCGGTTCGAGAACTGCGGTGTAGAACATGGGAAGCTCGCGCAAAGTCTGATGGGCATACTTCACGAGACTCGCAGCACTCACAGAGTTGGTTCTACTCATCACAGGCCAGCAGCTAAGCGTTCAGTATGGCTGCCCTTGACAGCGTTCTCAACAGCTTGCCTTCTGCAGTTCAAGATGGTATCCGAGACTGGCATGAAGGCGGATGGACCCCGATGGGTCGCTTAGGAACGCCAGCGGATGTGGGGAACGCGGTGGCGTTGCTCTGCTCCGAGGAAGCCAACTGGATCACGGGGCAGCTAATCGACGTGGATGGGGGCGCTTCGCTAATGGACGCACACCTTCCGCTGGAGATTCAGCAAGCGGTGCCAAAAGTCGGGAAAGCAGCATAGCTGAACCTCTATGATTCGCTCGGCGAATGTGATGAAATGCCTTGCGTCTGCCAAATCGTATGGCAGCAGGTTTTCGTCAGCAATTCTCGTGTTAACCTGTCCCGCCGATGAACCGACTGGCCCAACGAATAGATTCTCACGCGCTTTCCGCCCTATTCTTTGCCCTATTGGGAACCTTGGTCGCAATTACGTCGGCCTTGGGAAAGCCGAAGCGACTCGCCACCACAACGGATTTTCCTCCACCACTTGGTGCCAGGCTAATTGTCTGGGCTTCGCTGGCAGTCTGGATGATGCTTCTTTTCGCGCCGCTTGATCTGCGCATGTACTGGTTAGCGGCTCTCTTCGCGCTCGGCCCGGCCTACACGGTTTGGCGTTGGCCTGAGACGATCTCAATCGATGAGTTGCACATCTCCCAATACGCATGGTGTCACCCCAGGGTGTCGATGCGGTGGGAAGAAATCGCATCGATTTCCAAGTCCCGCGACGTGTTAGTGTTGAGAGGTCGAAGTGGTAACAAGATCAAAATATCTAGATTACAGGTAGGGGCCGATGAGTTATTCGGAGAAATAAAGCGGCATATCGGGATTGACATTCGACTCCTCTCACGATCCGTGTTGGTGCAAAATCGCGATCAAGCTGGTGAGAACGCTGTTTACGTCAACCGACTTTCGCAATAAGAGGCACAAAGTTTGGCGGCAGGCTTTCCTCGGTCGGGAATTGATTGTGCTCTAAGGCAACACTGTCGTTGACGAAAACGTGCGCCGTGAAAGGCGCCTGTACTGCAACTTCGCATACTCCGCCTTGGCCTGTTTGAGGATGGGGGTGCCGGCAGTCGGGGTCTTTCTAAGGCGTCACGACCCTGGTGCCCGCACAGCGCTACTTTGCCTGCGGCACTTGCACGAGATGCTCGGCTAGCGCTAACCATTGCCCGTGGCGACGGACGTAGGTCACCGTGTATCGGTAGACCACCATGTATGCCGCGCCGTTGTCTGTCCCGCGCACAGTGTCGGTGCCAACGACAACTGCCGTGTCTTGGTCGATGATCACGGTCTCGTCGGTCAGTGTTTGAGACCCTGTAGGATCGACTTCGCCGCTGACTATTTCCTTGATAAAAGCCTCTTTACCGTATGGCTTCTTTGCACCAAAGCTGGCAACGAATTTGTCGTCAAGAATACGCCGAAGCGTCGTCTCGTCGTGCTTGATCTCGGCAGCCACCCATTCCTTTCCGAGGTCGAGCACCTGCTGCTTTGCTTCGGGAGGTGGCAGAGTGTTGGAGTTCTTTGGTTCTGTGGCTGAGGACGATGCTGCGATACAACAGACGAGCATCAAGGATAGAATCTTCAGGGCCCGTCCTCGACTCATGGTGCCCTCCGATCTTGCCGTTACCGACAACATGATAGCCCGTCGGGGCAAACCACCCATGCAGGCAATCCTCCTGCCGTCCGGTGACCATCGAGGCATCGCTGTTCGCATCGGCGCGAGGAGATCACCGTCCATGGCGATGAACGCCTGCCCATGCCGGTCGTCGATCTCGTGGATCGTGCAGATGTTTGGATGATTGAGAGTCGATGCAGCTTTTGCTTTGCGCTGGAACCGCACAATGCCTGCGGGTCTTTGGCCACGTCCTCCAGCAAGAACTTCAGGGCCACAAAAGCGTCTGGTCCTGGGCTTTGTAGCCTACACCCATCCCTCCGCCACCCAGTTTCTCGATGATGCGGTAGTGGAGACAGTTTGGCCGATCATGGCGAAGCAGGTTCTTTCATACTTATTTGATCCCCTGCACCATGTAGAGATCCGAAAAAGTGCGCAGGTAACTGTAGAGACAAACGCGGGCATCGCGGGTCATGAGGATCAAGCTGATGCCGTGGACGCCGGCGAGATCGGCGGGAGCCACGGTCTTCCACGGTCTGCGTTTACCAGTGAAAACATCAATGAGTTCAATTGTCGCTGGAAGTGGGCCGAATCGATAGGTGAAGAGCGAACGCCCATCCTCCCCCCACTGAATAGGTATATCGGTTACATCGGTATTCGGTATTTCCCTAGGTTCACTCCCTGACAACGGAAGCAAGCAAGGTCTCAAGTCGAGGCACTGGGCCACGAAATATTTGCCATCGGCGGAGACTGGCACATCATATGCCCCGTAGCCTTCAGGAGATATGGCCTTGGCGGGACCGCCCGCTAGGTCCTGCAAATACAATCGCGTGTTGTGGTTCGGCTCCACCCCGAGGGAGATGAAGCTCTTGCCGTCGGGCAGCCAGACCAACTCCAAGTGATCGATCGAGTCGTGGGTGACATCACGCTTTTCTCCCGCGCCCGTGGGATACAGAAAGACCTGGGCCGGGCTATGTGCCGAGAGGCACAACACCCATTTCCCGTCGGGGGAGAGGGCCCCCGAATTGCCGGGTCCCAGTAATATGGGTGTGGATCCATCGGTCTTACGGAGAAATTGCGCATAATCTAGTCCCCCTCCAGCGCCTGCTTCGTGGAAGAGAAAGATTTTGCCGTCTTGAGAGATGTCGTTCGGGACGGTCCAGTCGAACCAGGAAAAATTCTGTTCCTTGGATTCGCCCGCCAGGATACCGCTTAATTCCCGGCGTTGGTTCTCTTGGACCAGCAAAATTCGGCCGTCGCGGTAGACATCCTTCAAAACCAGATTCCCGGGTGATTCGAGGAGAGGCCTCCTTTTGCCGTCGAGGCTGATTGCGTACAGGGAACGCCGGCTGCCTGGTTCATTCGCGCTGAACCAAATTTCATCGCCCCTCGGGCTCCAAGCTAGGTCCATGAGTTCGTACCAGTTTTTTTCCAGGACTCTCCGGTGGCCGTGCGTATCAGTAACCACCAGCGAGCCAAAGTCGTCGTTTTGCTGCGGGTGTTCGACGAAGGCAATCCAGTCCCCGCGCGGGGAGATCCGGGGATGGCTCAACCAGCCGGTGACCTCATATACCGACGTGCCCACCGGATATTCCAGGCGACTTCGTGGTCCAAGGTCGCGCACGATGGCCAACTGAGTTCCGTCGGGCGAAAAGTCGGCGTACTGGACCCTCTCAGCCACCTCGCGCGGCGCACCCCCCGACAATGGCACGATGGCTAGTGTTCCCGTGTCCACGAAGGTCCCTGTGGGGGTGATTTTGGTCAGCACCGCAAGATCACCAGCCCAGGAAACAGCGGCTACCTGATCGCCCTTCAAGTCCAGGGAACGCGCTCCCGGACGGTCGGCACGGGTAGAGTAGACGTCCGAAGGTTGGTCGTTCCAGGCGGCACTGTAGAGAATGGTTTGTCCATCGGGCGAAAAGCGAGCCTGTGAGATCGATCCGCGCTGAAACGTGAGCTGTCGGAAGGATGGTTTTCGGGTTGTGTGTTGTCCGGCGAAAAAGCCGGCAGCAGCACCCACCGCCATTAGTGCGATAACAGCCAGCAACGGCCACAGTCCAGGTCTGTTCCTGGCGGATGGAGTCGCAACCAGGGCTGTACCGCTCCCCGAGGAATGTGACAACTGTTCGAGATGAAAGGACAGGTCTTGGGCAGACTGGAAGCGCCGCTGAGGATTTTTCTCCAAGCAGTGGCGAACAATACTTTCGAGGGCCGGCGGGACCTGACGGCCAGTTTCGGTCGCCTCTGGCGGATCCTCCTTCAGGATGGTGCTCATTGTGTCCGCCGGGGTCGCGCCCTGAAAAGCGCGCCTTCCCGAGAGCATCTCATACAATATCGCCCCAAAAGCGAACAGATCGGAACGTCCATCGGTGGCCTGCCCACGCACCTGCTCGGGCGACATGTAGCCCACCGTACCCAGCACCACGCCGGGCACAGTCTGCACCGTCATGGTCATCCCCGAGGCCTCTTCCTTTTCGGTGGGCGACAATTTGGCCAGGCCGAAATCGAGGATCTTCACCCGGTCGTCGTTGGTGACGAAGATGTTTTCCGGCTTCAGATCGCGATGGACGATGCCTTTCTCGTGCGCCGCTGCCAGGCCCTTGGCGATTTGCAGTCCGTAATCGGTGGCCTTTCGTACTCCGAGTCGGTCGTGCCTCAGAAGCTCACGCAGTGTCTGGCCTTCGAGAAATTCTGAGACGAAGTACTGGATACCATCTTGCGAACCCACGTCATAGATAGTGAGCAGGTTGGGGTGGTTCAGTGAGCTGAGGATGTGGGCTTCATGCTCGAACCGCTTCAGGCGGTCGCCGTCGCTCGCCAGCGCAGGAGGCAGGACTTTGACTGCAACCCTGCGCTCCAGCCTCGTGTCCCGAGCGCCGTACACTTCTCCCATGCCACCCGCGCCCAGGGGTGACTGAATCTCGTAAGGGCCGAGTTTTTGGCCAGGAGCAAGCCCCACAGTTGGCCAGGATTATACAACCTCAGTTGTTGCGAACAGGGGATTAACCTCTTGACCAACTATGACCAGGAAGACGGGCGCCTTCCCCTTATCCGTGGGTCCGTCACGGCTCTTAAAAGGGGTTTACGGGGTGGAATGGAGAAAAATTCCAAATTTCAACCCCTCTGTTCCGGCTAAGGCCGAAGCGTGGCCAACATCGTCAAGGGCCCCGGGGCGGCGGAGGCGGTGGGAGCTTAGGGGGAAATTATCCTGCCCGTTGGCGGAATGGAAAAGGCCGCCGGACGTGGCGGCAGTGTGTCAGCACCGTTGGGAACAACACGACTAGCGCGGAGACCGTTTGGCTACGCTGCCCTTCGCTCGTGACGGCACGGGGCGACGCGATCCCGGCACTTTGCCGATTCGAGGGTCTCCGGCGAGGACGAGTTCACAAGCGCGCAGCGCCGCTTCCTCGAAATCCGGGGCATCAGCCGGAAGCACCTGCCAGCCGGTTACCGGCTTGCCCAACACCTGAATGGATCGCAGGTTTGGGAACTCGCGGTGCAGGCTCTCGTGATGCTCTTCGGTGGTTGCAAGCCACAGCCCGTTGTCTGCCGTCTTCTCACGTTTATCCCGTAGGATCAGGACGATTTTGTCCTTCACATAGACCGCGAGACAGCCGAACATCGGGCGAGTATACGGCGAGAGCGAAGCAATCGCGTCGAGCACGAATTCATGCGGAACGGGCTTGCGTTGCTTGAAAGGGAGAATGGCATCGCCCGCCGGAAGAATGGGTGTAGCGTGATGAGGCTTCGGCATCGGACTTATGATAACGCTCACAGGTAGCCGACTGGAAATGAGAGTGCGGGTGGAGTGCTACTCGGGACGGAAGGCTGATGAACGGTCGGTGCGGTTCCGGCTCGATGGACGCTCTGTCAAGTTCATGGAGTGGTCGTGAGAAAAGCCGCGAAGTTCCGGGGGTCTGGGCCTACGGAAAACGCGAGATTACGCGGCCCTGCTTTTACAGCAGTGCCGGTGATTTCGGCTCCGGCACGGAGCCAGTCGTCGAGGTCGTGGCCATCCTCTGCGGCCGCAGACCTCGTAAGGTTCATAGGCACGGCGAGGGATCTCTGTTTCGAGATTCACCGAAATTCGGCAAATTACGGCCAACATCCACACTGATTACACCAACTACGGTGTCGCAGGACTCGCCGAATACACGAACCAAGGTAAGATTCCCCAGGATGGCAAGCCCACCGTTATGACCAAACGTGATATTCAGCTTCTCTACGAATACGACCGCTGGGCGAACAGCAGGGTTCTGCAGGCGGTCTCCACGCTCAGCGCCGAGCAGTTCACGCGCGATCTGGGCGGCAGTTTTCCCTCCGTGCGAGACACGCTCGTTCACATCCTCGGCGGCACGTGGATTTGGCTTGCGTATTGGAAGGAGCCGCCCCACAATGCCGCCTTGCTGACAGACTTGAGAAAGCGACGCGACGCTCTGTTCCGTCCAGATGCATTTCCCGACCTCGCTCTGTTGCGACTAAAGTGGGCGGAAGTCGAGAAGGAACAGGCTGAATTCGTGGGTCGTTTGACCGATGAAGCCTTGGGGAAAATGATTCCCTTTCGCACGACGCAGCTCAGCTTGATGCACCTGATGCAACATCTCGCGAATCATTCCACCTATCATCGCGGCCAAATCTCGCTGATGATGCGGCAGTTAGGCGCCGAGCCGCTGGCCACGGACTTGCATGTGTTTCTCTTGGAGTGCTCGTAGTGAACTGGGCCCCGGCGCTCGGGTGTCCCAGATCAATGAGCTCCTACAACGGGTTCGCGGATAGGCGACCACAGAAAGGATCAGGCAGTGGGATTTAGCATGTGTCCCATCGCGGTGGTTCACGCATCCGCGGAGCGGCTCTGGGATTTGCTCGCCGAACCCGCAAATTACGCCCAATGGTGGGAGGCTCAGACGCGTGCCGTTACGCCCGCGGGTTCCGCCCAGCCGGGACAGCGTATTGACGCACAGACCACCGCGCTCGGTAGACAATGGAACGTGAGTATCACCGTCAAGCACATAGACCACGCGCGGCGCGTGATTGACTTGACGACCCGATTGCCGTTCGGCATTACGGTTCACAATCACATCACTTGTGTTCCGCTCGACGCGACCACCTGCCGCGTGAGCTTCGGGTGAGAGTTTTCCTTCTCGCCTGGATGGTGGGGCTGGATACTGAAGCATTGGGGCGCGAATCAATTACACGCCGGGGTTGCCGACGCGTTGGCGCGACTCCAACACGCTGCCGAACGGTGTGGATAGTGTGGCCTGTAATGGGGCCCAAAGCCAATCCGGACTAAGGGACGGCTCCGGCCATAGAACTAACCATGGGCTCTGACTTACCTAAGGAATGGCCAATGAAAAGAAAAGCGCAGACCATCGACCTGCAAGTCAATCCTTGCGAAGAAACCATCCGCCTTGGGCCGCTCGCTGTACGCTTCTTGATCACCGCAGAGAACTCGAGTGGCACCGTCGCGGCCTTTGAACTATTTGTCCCGGGCGCGCAGCGCCTGACTGCTCCGGCCCATAGCCACGACCACTACGAGGAGACGATCTACGGCATTGACGGAGTGTTGACTTGGACTGTCGACGGAAGAAAAATCGACGTCGAGCCAGCAGAGGCACTATGCATTCCGCGTGGCGCCATTCACCGCTTCGATAACAATGGAATCCATGACGTGAAAGCGCTATGCGTGATCACGCCAGCCGCGATCGGTCCGCAGTATTTCCGCGAGGCTGCCGAGGTAATCAACGCGGCGGCCGGTGGCCCGCCGGACCGAGCAAAGTTGGCGGAAATCATGCGTCGCCACGGCCTAACACCGGCTCCGCCTCCAACTCAGGCGTAGAGCCTAGATGCCGCGTCAGACAGCGACGAAGGTTTCGATCAGCCGGGCCATCTCCTCCGGAATCTCAAAGGCAGCGAAGTGGCCGTGGGCATGCCGGCGGTGCGGATGAAACCACGGGTGCGAGGCAGCGAACTCTTCTTGCAGGGTCCAAGCCGGCACCTGAGGTTAGCTGGCAGAGATGCAGCACCGGAAGTGCGGGCGACAGCGCCGCCATCGTCCGCAGAGGATTTCCCGCTTTCGCGTAGTCCTTCGCGATTTCGCGGCCCGACCGCTGCCACATTTCCCCGCTGGCCGATCCCATGATGCCGCGAACGAAAATGAGTCGCCTCAGGGTTGTCTACGCCCTCAAGCCACAGGGAAAACAGGCGGTCGCGCATTTGCTGCCACTGGTTTGGATCTTGAAGGCCCTTGACCACAGCCATGAATGCGGGCGGCGGATCAGTCACAATCCAGTTGCATAGGACAATCTTGGGAATTCGGTGAGCCAAACGCTGGCGCAGTTCGATCGCAATCCATCCTGAATGCACCAGCGCGACCGGAACCACCTGTTCGGCCTTGCTCGAGGCAATCACCGCAAGCGCATCTTCGACCAACCGTTCGCTGCCGAAATCGTCCGAAGCGGGGCCCGAATTGCCATGGCCGCGCCAATCAAGCGCAAGCGTCCGCCGATGCGCGGCGCACAGTTCGGGCAAACGGCCGTAGGCCTCGCGCGTAGCGCACCAGCCCGGAATAAACAACAGAGCAGGTTCGCCCTGACCGCGATCGTCGTAGTAGATGGCTGCTGCAGCCTTCGCGTGGGGCACGTTGAGCATTTCCTTGGTCGGTGCTCTCTCAGCGAGGAGAACCGGGTCACATGGAATCCGACAGAACAGTGTAAATGCAATTCCAGCCGATATTCGGTGGGTTGCACGGAGTCAGGCAGTGCTGGCCGTGAGCAGTCGTGTCCATCATGTGGGCAACGATGACGAGGAGTGCTCGCGACCTGTCGTGATTGCCGACGAGCAGAATCGCCTATTCACTTGGCATCCGGTGAGATTGTTCTTGTTCTAGGCTGGTGTAGAGGCCCGTTGGAGGTAGGTTGAGGTTCAACGGCGGGTGCTGGGAGACCACCGGCCAAGCTCGCGTGAATGTTGGCATCCGCCGGGGAATTTCGCGGATGTTAAGATCTCTGCATTGTGACGCCGGTCCCCACCACTATGCGTGCCGTGCAGCTTCGCGCGTATGACGCTAGGCCGGAAAGTATCTCGGTTGTTGAGGCGCCCATCCCTCGCCCCGGCCCGGGACAGGTACTAGTCCGCGTCGCCGCTTCACCCATCAATCCGTCGGACCAGATGTTCATTCGGGGTCTTTACGGTTTCAAGAAACCTCTTCCCGCGATACCCGGCTTTGAAGGTAGTGGCACGGTCCTCGAAGCTGGGAGCGGGATGATGGGGCGCTTCCTCAAAGGACGGCGCGTGGCTTGTGCTACCGCCGCGCCGGACATCGCCGGAGGCATGTGGGCCGAATACCTGGTGACCTCGGCGCAATTATGCGTGCCCCTGAGCAGGCAGGTGGACATGGAGCAGGGCGCGACGATGCTCGTCAACCCCCTAACGGCATGGGCCCTGATGGAAGAAGCTCGGCTGGGCCGGCATCGTGCGGTCGTTCAGACGGCCGCCGCAAGCGCGCTGGGACGCATGCTGGTGCGCCTTGGTCAAAGGTTTTCTATTCCCGTCATTAATGTCGTGCGTCGTGTTGAGCAGGCGGAGCTCCTGCGCAAAATGGGCGCTGAATACGTTTTCAACACGGGTGATGCAGATTTCGATGCCAGTCTTGATGACCTCTGCCACAGGCTCGGGGCCACTATAGGCTTCGACGCAGTGGCGGGAGAAATGTCCGCACGCGTGCTACGCGCGCAGCCCCGCGGGAGCCGCCTGCTTGTTTATGGCGCCCTGTCGCTGGAGGCCAGCCAGCTGGATCCCGCATCGCTGATCTTCGAAGGGAAACGTGTGGAAGGCTTCTGGCTGACCGCATGGCTGCGCCGAAAAAGCATGCTGAGCCAACTCCAGGTCTCCCGGCAGGTCCAGCGATTGCTTGCGGGGGATCTGAAGACCCAGATTCAGGCAAGACTTCCCCTGGAAGAGGCTGCGCGCGGCCTGGAGCAGTACGCAGCCAACATGACGGGTGGAAAGATTCTGCTTATGCCCTCAAGGGCAGCGGGGGAATGACCCCCGCCGTACCAGTTCAGCACGCTGCCAGATGTGGTGAATCATTACGACAGGTGCCTTGGCTTAGTCTGTCGGCTGCGCTGCTCCCGGATCCGACAATCATTGCCGCGTAGGGGCGGCCAACGAGCCGATAAATCTTCATTTATATCGAGCCGTACCGTAATCTGCAGGAGGCCTGCAAAAGGTCTTCATGTATTGGTCCCCCGCTGCGGTAGGAAAGAGGCCCTCGAAGACCATGTCGTCGGTGAGGCAAGCGCGGCTGTTGTTTTTCACCGCAGCCGCATAGAATTTTCTGAGCACTTCACCTGCATTTTCCATCCCTCATCCCCTCCTCTGAGATAGCATCCATTCTGGTAAGGAAACAGATTTCGTCTCATCCCTTACTGACTGCAGCTGAGGATTTGAAAAGGACCTGCAATTGCGCCCACTGTTCCGGCGTGGGCCGGAAATTAACTCATAATCTGTAAAAACGACTTCTCCACCGACCAACTCAGGCGAATACATCGATTCAAAACGTCTCACAGCCTCCGACTTACCGTGACGTGTTCGCGCGGCTTCATCAGCGAAGATGAACAGATGCAAGAAGCACGTGGGATCGCTCTTTTCCTGCCAAGCCAGATACATCTGCGTGCCCGGCTCGTTGGTCTCAACGTATTGCACGAAGTCCTGGATTGCCTGCTTTACCTTGTTCAGTGCTGACGGCTATACCTGATAACCACCAGTCTGAAAAATCGGCATTAGCGAAGCTCCTTTCTGTTGCGACTTCAGAGTGTCGGGAGCGAGTACAGTGGCTAGCGCTACCTGCCGGCCTCGATCGCCACACGGTGCAAGATATCAGCCATTTTCTTTGCTTTCCGCGATCCGCCTTATTCTCTCCAGTGCGGCCCCGGATTTCTGCCCTCGACATAATCCCTCAGACGGTACATCAGCTCACCCCAAGTGGAATTGCACGTTGCACAAAACTCGCTGATCTCTCTCCAGCCGCTCTGTGTGAAACGCAAAATGGTGCCTCCGTCTTGTGGGCTCAACTCCCAGGCGAGAACGGTGCCATTCCATTCCGGATGGTCACCGTGACAGCTCCAGACCACGCGCTTACCCGGCTCGAGCTTGTCGATATTCATGCGGAATACCATGGCGCGCTTGTCAAAGCCGAATTCCGCTTTGCCGCCGGTCTTCTCGTCGGCAGTAGTGTCGGCGGTCCACCAGCCGCGCAGACCCGCCTGAGTAGCGAGAGCGGCATAGACTCTTTGAGGTGAAGCTTTCATCGGTATCTGGTGCCTGATTTCAGCCATAAATTTCTCCATGATTCAACTCACACTCGATGATCGAGACTACGAGACTAATCATGCTGGGTTCACCAGTTGTGTCATTCCGCCATCCACGAGGATTTCTGATCCGAGACAGTAGCTGGAGTCGTCTGAGGCGAGAAACAAGGCGGCTTTGGCCATCTCTTCCGGCGTGCCGCGTCGTCGCATCGGGATGGTGCTGGTGATAACGGCCGCGAGTTGCTCGGGAGTCATGCCCGGTGGTCCGCCTTCGCGGCTGATAATGGGCGTGTCGGTCATACCGGGACTTAGTACGTTGACGCGAATGCGGCGGGGCAGTAATTCCAGCGCCATGGAACGCGCCAACGAACGTACGGCGGCCTTCGCAGCGGAGTAAATCGAAGTGCCGAAGCGTCCAAGCTTGTCGGAGTCGGCCGAGCCGACGAGGATAATCGATCCTCCACCGCGCATATGGGGCAGTGCCTTTTGCACCGTAAAAAATAGGCCTTTGAAGAGAATGTCAGAGAGTTCGTCAAACAACCCCTCAGGCATGGTCTCGATGGGAGCAAACTTGGCAATCCCGGCATTGGCGACTAGAACATCGATTTTGCTGAATGTCTTAGCCGTCTGTTCGAACAGGCGTTCGAGATCGTTCATCTTACGAACATCGCCGTGAACAGCGAGCACGTCCCCGAGGGTTTGGGCGGCTTGATCCAGGGTTCGCTGGCTACGGCCGAAAATCACTACCTTCGCGCCGTTGCTCTTGAACTCGCGCGCTATCGCCAATCCGATTCCGCTATTGCCCCCGGTAATGACCGCCACTTTGTCTTGTAGTTTCACAATCTCACTCCCGCTGCTGATTTCCTGCAATCCTAGGCCCGCTGCACTACCCTCTCGCTACGATTGCTTGCGAGATACCCGGCAAGCTTTCGTGCGATGGTCCCCCAGCCCATTTCATAGCGCTGGGCCACGTCTGCCTTTGTGAAGCGCTCGTGCGTAATGACTAATTCGCTTTCAGCGCCATGAGGGATGAACTCCACCGTCACCAGCGTTATTTCGTTCGGATGGTCCAGCCCCGACCAAGTGAAGCTTAGTTTCGCCGGCGGCTCAACGACCTGATAGGTCCCGACATGCTCGTGCACTTGTTCTTTGCTTCGCATCGTGATGCGAAACGAACCGCCGACCCTTAAATCAAGGGTAGCCTCAGCCGAGAGCACATCCCCCGGGCACATCCATGCCTTCAAGCCTTCCGGATCGGTCCACGCTTCATACACGACTTCCCGAGGCGCCGGCATTCTCCGGCGCACCTGAATCCGATGCCTGTTGTCAGTGGTTGTTTCCATGCCTAGACCTTCCTCTTTGAAGCTTGGTATTTTCGAGCGACATACGCTTCCAGTGTGTCCATCCGCTGTTCCCAGAATTGCCGGTAATACTCCAACCACTCATCTGCTTCGCGCAAAGGACGCGGCTCGATCCAGCAGAAGTGTTCGCGTCCCTTGATTTCGCGCCGTAACAGTCCTGCGCGTTCCAGCACCATGACGTGTTTAGAAACCGCATTGAGTGAAAACGGAAAGGGCCTGGCGATTTCATTGATGGTGGCTGGACAACGCGTGAGCGCCCGCAGAATCGCGCGTCGCGTGGGATCCGCGAGTGCGGAGAAAATCCGATCCAGTTCAGCGGACCGCAGACGTTCAACCATTCGGTTGAATATTAGGCAAGCGCCGTCGATCTGTCAAACGGTATTTGGTCAAGAGATCGTCACGGCAGGATGGCGGTATCACAAGACAGCACGTTGGTGTTGATCAAATCCCGTGTGAGGTGTGCCGCACCGGTATACCATGAGGCGTGCGCCTTCCCATTAACCCGCCGATACTGCCAATGCTGTCCAAGCGAGTGGACGAACTACCAGCTGCCGGAAACTGGATTTTCGAACCGAAGTGGGACGGGTTTCGTGCACTAGTGTTTCGTGACGGAGACGAAATCCTAATCCAGAGTCGCGATGAGAAGCCGCTGAACCGGTATTTTCCCGAGCTTCTTGAGCCGTTGCGTTCGACGTTACCTGCTCGCTGCATCCTCGACGGAGAGATTGTCATCGTCAAGAACAAGGGACTCGATTTTGAGGCCCTACAGCTTCGTCTCCATCCAGCCGCATCCCGCGTGACAATTCTGTCCGGTGAAATTCCTGCGTCGGTGGTATTCTTCGACCTCCTTTGCCTAGGGGACGGGGATCTCTGTGGCGAACCATTCCGATCCCGGCGCCGAAAGTTGGAATCGCTGCTTTCGTCGGCCGTGCCGCCCATCCATCTAACGCCGGCAACCGACGACCGCACTATTGCCGCTGACTGGTTCCGTCAATTCGAGGGAGCCGGCCTTGACGGAGTCATGGCCAAAGATATTTCGGGAACCTACGAGCCCAACAAACGTGTGATGCTTAAGGTCAAGCACGAGCGGGAGTGCGACTGTGTGGTTGCAGGATTTCGCTGGTACAAGAAGGTTGAGCACGAAATGGTTGGTTCGCTGTTGCTTGGCTTGTTTGATGCTTCCAGCACTTTGCAGCACGTCGGAGTGTGCGCAAGCTTTAGCGCCACCACGCGCCGAGAACTCGTGGATTTCCTTCAACCTTACCGCAGAGATGCCCTCCTTGGTCATCCGTGGAGGGCATGGGCCGATCACAGCACCAAGGCCCTGGAAGCCAGACGTATGCCTGGCGGCCAGAGCCGCTGGAGTCAAGGCAAGGATCTATCCTGGGAACCTCTGAGGCCCGAGTTGGTCGTGGAAGTCGCCTACGAACACATGCAAGGGGACCGATTTCGCCACATGGCGCAATTCCGAAGATGGCGAACGGATAAGAAGCCTGGCGATTGCACCTATGCGCAGCTCGAAGTCGTTCCGCCGCAACAGTTAGCGGTAATTTTTCCGCAGGGTCGATAGGTTGCGCCATCTACTTATCTGTCCTCCTGCGCCATTCGCGCCATTCACGCGTGGGATCATCATCGGGATCGGGAGTTTCCTGCGGCGGCCGCGCCTCTTCTGGCACATGACGTAGATTGACTCTGACGCGTGTCCATGTGGATGTTCTGCCGCGCATCGAGTCCACCAGTACGTCATCAACTGCCAGGAATTCGGCGACCCGCGCATGTCTTGCCTTCCATCTTTCGAGACCTGCCAGTGCCGCCGCTTTGTCGGGAGAATTGGCAACAACGATGAGCGGCATCTTGACGCGAGGCTTACTTGCAGCTGATCTGGCACGAGACGGCGCCACCCGTGAAGCTTCTTTTTCCATTTTGCGAAAGTGCGGTGGCCAGGGTGCATCGGCGAGACCGGCAGCTTCGTCTTTCGCTGCAAGTTCGAGCAGTGTGTCGAGCAAACCAGGAGCGTCGTTCATGTTCGCGTGGGGATCACCTAATTTTGCAAAGCGATCCGGAACCGTGAATATTGTGAAATCTGCGGGATTACAATCGGGCACCTCGTGCCAGTGAAGCGGCGTCGAAACCCGCGCGTCCGGAAGTGGGCGCACCGAATACGCAGAGCACGTGGTCCGGTCCTTCGCATTCTGGTTGTAATCGAGAAACACGCCATGGCGCTCCTCCTTCCACCACTTCGAACTGGCGAGAGCTGGCGCGCGTCGCTCTACCTGACGCGAGAACGCCACGGCCGCCCGGCGCACCTCAGCGAATGTCCAGCGCGGTTCGATGCGCACGTTTACGTGCATGCCGCGCGAGCCGCTGGTTTGTGGCCATCCCCGAAGACCTAGTTCGTCGAGTAGGCCCTGCACTTCGAGCGCCACGCGCCGCACATCGGGCCAGCTCACACCGGGAATCGGGTCGAGGTCGATACGCAGTTCGTCAGGGTGCTCCAGATCGGCGGAGCGCACAGGGTGCGGATGCAGTTCGATGCAGCCCAAATTCACGATCCAAGCGAGCCCGGCCGCATCGTCGACCACGATCTCTTCTGCAGTTCGGCCGGAAGGGAATGACAGAATAACTGTGCGCAGCCAGGAGGGACGTTGAGCCGGCGCACGCTTTTGGTAAAAAGGGTCTGCCTCAGCGCCGTTGACAAAGCGCTTAAGAACAATCGGCCGATCCTGGATTCCGGCGAGCGCACCCGGCGCAACCGAAAGATAGTAGCGCACGAGGTCAAGTTTGGTGATTTGCGCCTGCGAAAAGTACAATTTTTCGGGATTTGTTATGCGGACTTCGTATCCCGCAATTGACAGGGTTAGGCTGGGCGTGTCCTTCGTCACCCAATCAGGCTACCATTGGCAGCGCCAGAAGGGCTTTCCCGGAGTCGCTGGGCGGTCGGGAGCATGCACAGTGCCGCAATTGATGGCCCCGGCTTTCAAGGCTCGCTAACAGCGTAGGAACGATCTGCCCTTTCCTGCCACTTCGGCAGGTTCAAGCCCACCACGATCAGCCACAGGCAGAAGATCATCTCCGGAAGCCCTGCGCCGACGAGAGCAAATGACGAGACCATTGCCGAAAACGCGGGACTCAGGAAGAGTGCGAAACTGTTGAGCAAATAGCTCAAGCCGGAAATAACCACCAGAATGCCCAGAAAGCTGGGGAAGAACCCGGATCGAAACATCAAATATCCGCGAAACAACTCCTCGAACCCAAAAAACACCAGGCTGATGCCGAAGCCATATTCAAACAGTTCCGCCGACAGCAGAGCCAACGCATTCAGCTGTTGCGCGTCGAACACTCTCAGATAACCTGCTCCTCTCAAAACCAGCAGCGGGGCAAAGTGAAGCAGCGTGCTCATGGCTTCCACCGCGATCGACATGAGTGCGAAAAATGCCGCCATCAGCGCGATGTTTCTGTTCACAACCCTCATCAGCACATAGAAGATCATCGTGAGCGCGACAGCGCACGCCAGCCAGAGCACCTCGGCAGAGAAAGCAATGCGCCAGCGTAACTGGGAAACCATGATGTTGCTGGCCGTGGCGGCAGCGTCCCCTGAAACCACGAGCTTGCCCCGCACGAATAACTCGGCGAAGAGGCCCGCGACGATGATGTACAGATACAGCACGCCACCAATTCGTGCGTAGAGTTTTGGAGAGAATTCCAGTTTGCTAGCAGGCATCTAACGACCTCCCGAACGAGACGGTTCGCGGGTGCTTATCTTAATTCTTCCACCAACTGCTTGAATCCGACCAGCGGGACAAGACTCTGTGCCGGGCAGGTTCGCAGAACAACCGCACCGCCCAGTTGCACGGGCGCACATTAAGGAGTGCGGGGAAAGCCCCCTAGAGATTCAACGCGTCGGGAATCTAGCCATTCTAGTACGAATAGCCCTGCCAGCAGGGGCAGTAACCAGATCACGCGGCTCTGGTACCGATCTTCGACCAAGGAAAAGACGGCGGTGACCAACGCGTTGGCGATCGTCATTGAAACTATTATCACGGTCAGCCCCACGAGTCGCGACGATAGATGCCGGTACCTTAACGTGGTGAGGGCAAGGATCAACCCGAGTGCTGTCATCACCATCCAGTTTTGCGCTGTCGTGGAGAATTCACCAGGTAGAGCGCCCTGCGCTTGCCGAGTTTGCAGGTATCGCGATCGTGCTCCAGGTAGCGCCCGATCGAACGCCTCCGAGATCCACGGGTCCGGGCCGTAACCCCACAGGGCAAAAGTCCTAAGCTGTTCCCAGAAGTTGTTCGCTGCGATGGCTAGCTCCGCGCGCGGGTAGGTGCGCAGAGTGGCGAGAACGAATGACGTCTCCTCGGCGCGCAGTCGTTCCTGTGTAGTCGGCGAAGCACTGTCCCAAATTCCTTGTCGTTCCCAGAGGAAGTCGTCTGAGCTCATACCACTCCGGATCTGGTGCACATGGTCGCAGATGGCGAACTTCACTTCCCCACAACGCTGCTGCAGGTACCATCGCCCCGGGCCGTCGGCGATCACTCGGGCCATCAAGAAGGCCGGCCTTCTGCCAGTCAGCGACGGTCTGCCATATAAATACGTATGCAGCGCCAGGTGTGCTGCCGCCGCAAGCAAAATGATCATCGCCACTTTGCTGATGACTCCCAGCCATCTGCGAACTGGCTGGCGCTGAAGAAGCAGCACAGCGACTAAAAGAGCGCACAGGCCACTGGCCAATATCAGATGCGTGATGTGCGAAGCCACCGCCCACCAGGCGATCAGGACTACGGCCAAACGCTCTCTGGGAGAGAGGGTCTCCCCGGCAAACACAAGCAAATAAATAGAGAGATACAGCACTGGGCCCAGAATGTCAGGCATGATCAGGCTAACGAACCAGCCGAGGCTGGTAAGCAGACTGAGCGGTATGAGGAGAGCAAGATAGCTCATCACTGTTCTCCGCGGCACGATTGATCGTACGACGAGCCAGATGAGGTATGCCGTGAGCAGGGCCTGCGAGGCGACAACCGGCCAAGGGGTGATGTTCCAGTGCATCGGCAGGATACCAAGGCTGTAGATGAGTGACCGTCCGCCATAGTTAGTCGAAAATTCATGCAGGAATATGGCGCGCGCGACCAGGCGGCCGCCTTCGAGGTACGAAATCGAATCTGGGTACAGCACGGGATACCGGTTATACAGTGCGGGCCAGGTCATGAAAACCCCTGCGAGCAGTAGCGCTCCGCTGCGCCAGATGACCCTAATCCACTCTCTGTGTAGTGCTCGCACGGTGACTGTTTGCAGGGATTGGCGGACCAAGAACAAAGCTAACACTGATTCCGCGGCAGACATAATTTCTCAATCATGCGCGTCTTCAACACGGGCCAACTCCGCCCGCGCCTGCCAATGCCGTGGATGCGGGCCGGCGTCGGCCGCGCGGATGAAAGCGGTGTAGGGTGCAGAGATATGCGGGGCCTGAAACCTGTTTCTGGCGCTTTGAAGAACCGTGACCCTTCGGAAAAATGCCAAGTTAACCTGCGACTTTGGCGTCAGGGACACGTCCGCTGTAGAGTCTTTCCAGCAACCACGGCTTTTTCTTTAACAGTACGACGATGGGCGGCTCGGGGAGGTCCCTGCAAGCGTTGCGAGCCTCGGCCGGCGACTCCGGCCACTCGAATGTAAGCTCTACGTAGGTGTCAGGTGCGGCCGCGGTCGCGAGCGCTCGGGTCAAATCAGGGATCATCGAGAGCGCCACTGTCGGGATACCGCTGACCTCGATCACTCGCTGGACCAGTCCCACGGACCGGCAGCAGAACGGTCAGGCAGGAAACAGCGCGGCGGCATCGACACGCTCGGCGCACATGCACTCGGCGATAGCGGGCGCCGTCTTCTCGACCAGTTCGGTTGGCTCAAGGATGTAGCCCATTATCGAGTAGTGCCTGGCTGCGGGAGGTCCGATGACACCATCGCTGTGAAGCTCGGTTAAGCGGCGCATCGGCAGCACGACGTCGAGGTCGGATTCGCCGAAGCGCGGGTCGATGTGCATGTCATAAAGTCTGACGTCCTTCTCTGTTGTTCCGAGGGGAATCACGCGGAAGGTAGGATCGCCCCACCATGGGTTACGCCTTTCGCCTTCCTGGTCGAAGGGCCGATCATCGTTGCATGCCACGCCCGCAGTCGAGACAAGCGCGACAGTGCACTCGCGTAGCGGCTTCGTCAGCGGTGTGAACGGGACCGCGACGGACTCCTGCCGAGATGCCCAAGCCTTCATCACCTGTCGCGACGCAAAGTCGAGAAAGCGGTACAAGTCGATGGCCATCGCGTTTAATCCAAGAGAATCCGCATATTCCCTCGGCTCCGTCAATGGCTTCGATGTGATCACCGTCACACAGCGGCGTGATCAAACCCGGACAACCATTCTGATTGGAGCCAGCAGGAACAACCAGCCAAAGGCGAGGCCTTCGGGGTCTTGCCGAGGCGTCACCAAACAAAGGGCCTGATCCGGTAATAAAGGAAGGTACCAGCCGCCTGGAATGCATATTGCCGTAACGATTCCAAAGATTGTTAACCCGATAGGGCATGGCCATTGCCGCATCCAAGGCTTGGCGGAAATGACAAAGCCGTGATGATCTTTTTTCTCCTGTCCGCTAGCGGGTTGGACCACCCCAAAGGCTTGCCTTTATTAAACCGTTTCGCATGATAGCGCTGGCGTGCCCATCCAGGCTCTATGCTGTCTTGATTTTGAATAGCATCGCCCTGCCCGATCTGGCGCTAAGTTTCGTGGCGCGGCCCGATGCGACCAAGACGTAGAGTGCATTCAACCGGTCGAAGTATTCGCCAAACAGATCGGGGCGATGGCCTTGTGACTTCAAAGTTTGCACGGTCACCCGTTTACCCTTGAATTTTTTGGTAATCACGTCGGGCGCTTCTCTCTGCACCAGGGTCAAGGCAAAATTCCTCAACGACCTCTGGGCGACAACCAGGTAGCCATCATCGGCCGAAAAGACATAATAGTTACGACGATCGCCTTTAGCCTGACCGATGAACTTGGCACCATTGAACAAGGTTCTGATCGCCATGCTGTGCTCCTTGAATAAATCGGGGTCCCCATTTTCGTGCCACTCAGCCTTGGTGAAGAGTGAATTCGGCACGCCGGCCAATCTTATCGAGCACACTTCCATGGGTCAATCGCACCTGGCTGTCGACATCAATTTGAGTCCAACACTTGGACAACCGCGACGAGGGTATCTCGGGGAAGCAAGGGCCTCGGAGCGAGGCAGATGAGTGCTAGGGCCGCGTTCTCGCCAGAGGAATGGGAAAGCGTCTTGGACGCGCGGCGAGGGTAGGAATGCGGGAGCGCGAAGGGCGGAAGGCGCGGAGAAGTGGTGGGCTGCCCCAACCATCAGGCGCACTTAGGTTCCTGCCAGCCAGTGCTGCTCCGCGTTGACTTGAGAGTGACACCGCCCTAAGATGGCGCTCTAAGCTACCCCGGGTGGCAGACCATTTCGCGCTGCCGCAGCCCTGGACAAAGTGGACAGCGGCGGGATGGGCGTTGTCTACAAGGCAGTGACCGGTTCTTCGATGGACGCTTTCTGCTTTACAGCGATTTGCAGGAAGGCAGCGTGCTGCATCTCTGGGTCTTGCCGATAATCGGAGAGCCTAATCTCTTCCTGCTTGACGTTGGCTAGACTCAAAACCCCCGGTCACAGGTCGATGAGTGCAACGGGACTTAAGATGCGCGAGAAACAGCCGCACTTGTTGGTGATCTGGGACAGGTATGACCTCTCGTTTGATCTCGCAGAGCCCGAGCGCTACCGCAACGACGTGCGAAATGCTGAAGTTCACGTTCTCGACCCCGGTCATTTTGCACAGGACACGGCTGCAGATGAGATCGCCGCTTTGGTGCGAAACTTTATCGGTTCTTCCCGTTCAGATTTGGGGGCCAGGCACGCTAGTTGAGATCGTCATGAGACCTCAGCGCACCATCGGAACGAAACCCGTATCAAATCGCTTGGGGGCCATGGCGTGCTACTCGACATCATCCCCGGGGCGGTGGTGAAAGTGGAGTAAAGATGCCCGAGTCCATCGATTGGCCGAGATATCCGTCACGGCGCCGCCGGCTGTTCCTGGTTCTTGCCTTAATTGCCGTCTTCTTTTTCGGTAGCCGGACCGCGTTGTCGTATTACGTCGACGCCCTCTGGTTCGGATCGCTGGGATACGAAGACGTATTCCGCAAAACACTGAGTCTTCAGTGGGCAGTCTTTGCGGCGTTTTTCGCCGCCACATTTCTCATTCTGTATGGATGGTTTCTCGCGCTGCGGCGGGCGTACCAGCCCAATTTGCTGAACGGCGGCATAATTTTCGTCGGACGTCAACCGGTGAAATTGCCGGTAGAGCGCATCCTGAGTCTCATCGTGCTCATTATCGCCCTTGTCATTGCCGTTGTGACCGGCGCCGGCATGATGACGGAATGGCCGACGTTCGCGCTCTACTGGTATGCGCCGCACACCTCCAGCACTGTGGATCCGATCTTTGGCAAGTCGCTGCACTTTTATCTATTCACTCTCCCGGCATGGCAATTGGTCACGGGCTGGCTGCTGACGCTGGCCGTGATCGCGTGTGCAGTCGCCTTGTTCTTCGTTTTCATTACCGGCAGCACTCGGGTGTTTGCTGGCCGGGCAGGCAGATCCCTCCCGTTGCCCTGGCGCGGGTTCTCGATTGCGTTTGCGTGCTGCTTGCCGATCCTCGCGATGCGTGTGTATATCGGCCGATTCGAGACATTGTTTGACGAGCATACGATCTTTGATGGCGTGACTTATACCGATGCGCACGTCACGCTTACCGGCTTGCTTGTGGTCTGTGCCGCGCTCATTCTGGGTGGTGCCATTGCAGCCGTAAATCTCGGGGCCGTGCCGCGCGGGCGCTGGCTCGCCGCGGCGGTCGTTCCGGCCGTGCTCTGTTATCTCGTCCTTCAAGTAATAGGCTGGTACGTCGGCAACTTTATCGTTAAGCCGAACGAGTTGGTTCGTGAACGGCCTTACATCACCTATAACATCAACCTGACGCGGCAAGCCTACGGATTGGACCGTGTCTCGCAGCGAGAATTTCCCGCCGAGACCACAGTCGAAGCGAGCGACCCGGCGAACAATCGGGCTACGCTGCAAAACATTCGCTTGTGGGATTGGCGGGCGCTCCAGGACACGTTGCGTCAGATTCAGGAAATCCGTACCTATTATGACTTTCCCGACATCGACATCGATCGCTATGAAATCGACGGTACCATGCGGCAGGTAATGCTGGCCACGCGTGAGCTAAGCGCAGATAAGCTCCCGGAAAGCAGCCGCAATTGGATCAATGAGAAGCTGATTTACACTCATGGCTACGGCGTCACCATGAACCCCGTGAATGGCTTCACTCCAGAAGGATTGCCCACACTCATTCTTAGTAACATGCCCATCCAAAGCACGGAAAAGAGTATCAACGTGACGCGTCCGGAGATCTACTTCGGTGAACTGACCAACACCGACGTGTACGTGAAGACGCGGCAACAGGAATTCAATTACCCCCAAGGCCAGACCAACAACATGACCTCGTATCAGGGCAGCGGCGGAATCCTCCTCGGCGGATTTCTGCGCCGCATTCTTATCGCTTTCGACCAAGGGGACGTGACGAAGCTGCCCTTCAGCGACGACATCAACCCGCAGAGCCGACTGCTCATGCGTCGCAACGTGCGCGATCGGCTAGTAGCACTGGCGCCATTTCTTACTTACGAATCGGATCCGTACATCATCGTGGGTGACGATGGGCGGCTGTCGTGGATTATGGATGGGTTTACGACATCCGACAACTATCCGTACTCGAGCCACTATTCTCTCGGCGGTAATCGCATTAACTACATGAGGAACAGTGTTAAGGTGCTCATCGATGCCTACGATGGGACCACTACCTTTTATGTGTTTGACGCGCAGGATCCTATCATCATGGCCTACCGCCAAATGTTTCCTTCCCTATTTAAGGATGCGGCTGCCATGCCCCCAGCGTTGAGGAAACACGTGCGTTACCCCGAGATGTTGCTCAAGCTGCAGGCCGCTGTGTACGGCCTTTATCACATGACAGATCCGGAGGTTTTCTACAACCGGGAGGATCTGTGGACCGTCGCTGCGGAAGTCGGCATGAGCGAGTCTGGTGAGCAAAAGACGCTGGCGATGGAGCCGAACTTTGTGCTGATGAAACTGCCGGGCGAAACCACCGTCGAATTCGTGACCATCCTGCCGTTCACGCCGGCCAATCGAAACAATCTGATTGGCTGGATTGCCGGGCGCAGTGACGACGCCGAATATGGTACTTCGCTAGTCTACGACTTTCCGAAGACCAAGCTGGTCGACGGCCCCTTGCAGATCGAAGCGCGTATCGATCAGAACGCGCAGCTATCGGGACAACTGACTCTGTGGAATCAGCAGGGCTCCCACGTGCGGCGCGGAACTCTGCTTGTGATTCCCTGCGGGCGCGCGCTCTTGTATGCAGAGCCGATCTACCTGCAGGCTGAGCGGAGTCCTATGCCAGAGCTGCGTCTGGTCGTGCTCGCGCTGCAAGACCGTCTCGCATACGGGCCCACCTTCGAGTCGGCCATGAAGGCATTATTCGGCGGAGAGGCCTCGTCGTTAAGCGCCGCAGCGGCCGCCGTCGAGCCCGGAAAAAGCACAGCAGCATCCGTCGCAGCGACCAAGACTGGCGCGGATCTGAACGCACTCATCGAGGGAGCTGCCAAGGACCTAGCGGATTATCAACGACTAACAGCGGAAGGCAAGCTCGGTGAAGCTGGGCAGAAGCTTGAACAGCTCAAGCAAAAGCTTGATCAACTGAAGGCACGTCAAAGGTGATTGCAAGCGCGTGGTGGCATCGTTACCTGGGCACAGTAACGTACAACATGAGCGCGGGCTTTCGCCCCAGGCCGGACAGCTTCCTGAATTTTCATCTGCCCCACCTCTGCAGAGGAAATAGCAGTGCATCTTCGGGCAGGCCTGGTGGAGAAAGCGCATATCAGAAGGGCTTCCGTCCTAACCGGGCCGTCGTAGTTCGGTTGGCTGCTTCCCTAAACTGCACCCCGTGCGGCCGTAGAGATCCGACCAGGCCACCCTCGACAAAATCCTTAAAACGCATGGGCCACTGGGCACCTGCAGGAGCAAATGGTCGAACTGAAAGCAGATCGAGTTCCGGGAATCATCTGCTGCGGCGGAATCGAGCAGCACATTAGTCTCGAGTTTGTGCGGGAGAATTGAATGACAGCTAGAGCGAGACTGGCCGACCATCGACTGATCCCGACCTTCTGCTGCTTATGCTGCTGATTGGGTGGGCTTTAGCCAAAAACAGGATAGATCGCTCGAGGGTTGCTATTCTATTGACTCGCGCTCAGGCGAGCAGGCTATGGTTCGGGAGGAACACCGTTGCCATTAACGCGGGAAGCAGGCTGGTACAAGAACGCAATCATTTATCAGGTCCACGTGCGCACCTTCTCTGACAGCAACGGAGATGGTGTTGGAGATTTCCAGGGTCTCGCCCAGAGGCTGGATTATGTCAGAGAACTTGGCGTCAACGCCATCTGGTTGATGCCCTTCTTCCCCTCTCCCTTGCGGGATGATGGTTACGATATCTCTGATTACAAGTCCGTTCATCCCAGCTACGGAACGTTGGAAGACTTCAAGACGTTTCTATCGATTGCTCATGACAATGACATCCGCGTGATCATCGAAATGGTCGCCAATCACACTTCTGATCAACACCCCTGGTTCCTGGAATCTCGGAGTTCTAGGGACAACCCAAAGCGGGACTGGTATGTTTGGAGCGATACCGATACCAGATATCGTGGAGCCCGAATCATTTTTCTCGATACCGAGATGTCGAACTGGGCCTGGGATCCGGTTTCCAAATCCTATTATTGGCACCGCTTCTTCAGCCATCAGCCTGATCTGAACTACGACAATCCCGCCGTACAAGAAGAGATCTGGAATGTCATGAAGTTCTGGCTGGATCTCGGGGTAGACGGTTTTCGGCTGGATGCTGTTCCGTATCTCATCGAGCGCGAGGGGACGTCTTGCGAGAACCTACAGGAGACGCACGAAGTGGTGCGGGGCCTGCGCAGGAAGGTTGATGAGCATTACCCCCACACGATTCTGCTAGCGGAGGCTAACCAGTGGCCAGCGGATCTTCGGCCGTACTTTGGCGATGGCGACGAATTCCACATGGCCTTTCACTTTCCGTTGATGCCGCGGATGTTCATGGGGTTGCGACTGGAGGACCGGAAGCCAATTACAGAAATTCTGCAACAGACGCCAGAGATCCCTCCTTCCTGTCAGTGGTGCCTCTTTCTGCGTAACCATGACGAATTGACGCTGGAAATGGTTACGGATATGGAACGCGACTACATGTATGACTTTTACGCCCGGGACACGACCATGCGACTGAATCTTGGCATCCGGCGGCGCCTAGCTCCGCTGCTCGACAATGATCGGCGCCGGATCGAATTGATGAATGGCATTCTGATGTCGCTGCCCGGCACTCCCATCATCTACTACGGGGATGAGATCGGCATGGGGGACAATATCTATCTCGGAGATCGCAACGGAGTACGCACTCCGATGCAGTGGAGCGGCGGCTGGAATGGAGGTTTTTCAAACGCTGATCCGGAAAGTCTGTACTCGCCGCTGATTCTCAACCCTGTTTACGGCTACCCTGCGGTGAACGTGTTATCTCAAAAGCGCACCGAACACTCACTGCTCTCCTGGATGCAGCACACCATCCGGATTCGCCGTTCAACCCCAGTGTTCGGTTCGGGCTCGATCCAGTTTCTTTACCCCGCCAATCACCGGGTTCTGGCTTATGTCCGCCAATGGAACGAGGAGACAGTTCTGGTGGTGAACAATCTCTCTAATTCCGCGCAAGCGGTCGAACTGGATTTGCGACCCTACAAAGGAAATATTCTGATTGAGATGTTTGGCAGAAACATTTTTCCTCGCATCGGTGATTTGCCTTACCTTCTGACCATGGGCCCTTATCAGTTTTATTGGTTCCGGCTACGGCGAATCTGAGCTATGAGGCGTTGCGTGCCGGTTGGAGGAGACGGTGATTCACCGATGCAAGGCTTCGCTCGGGGGTTGAATTGGCGGAAAACATGATTCTGACAGATGATTTTCTTCGCCAGCTCATCAATGTAGGCGAGGTCGACATCCTGGTAGGTCTGCCGACTCACAATCATGCAGACAGTATCAAGCCGGTCCTCGGTGGTGTTCAAGCAGGCATTCTCAAGTGCTTTCCCAGGGAACGGGTTGTCATCATTAATGCCGATGCTGGATCGCAAGATGGGACTCCGGAATTGGTAACCGGCGCCTCAATCGATGATGTGTGGACAGCGTCGAAAGTGTATGCGCTACGTACCTTGCACGCAATCAGCACGCAGTATGCCCGCACGCCCGAGCCCGGAACTGCGCTGCGAACAATTTTGGCGGCCGGCGATCTGCTCCGGGCCAAGGCATGTGTGCTGGTTTCACCCGATTCGACGACCATAGAGCCGGACTGGCTGCAACACCTTGTCGCTCCCATCTACCGCGATGGTTTCGATCTGGTTTCTCCAATCTATCGCAGACAAAAGTTTGAAGGCGTCCTCATGCGGAATCTGCTCTACCCCATGACGCGTGCCATTTACGGTTATGGAATCCGGGAACCCTACGCCCCGGAATTCGCTATCTCGGGCCGACTCGCAACTGATTTCCTGGGCAAAGAAGTCTGGAACGACGAATGGGGCAGAATCGGTGCCGAATTCTACCTCACCATCACGGCTATCACAGGAAAATACCGAATTTGCCAGTCATTTCTCGGCACCAAGACGCAGCCGGGTCAGAGTGCAAGCGATGTGGTCGCGGCCATGCGCCGGACTGTAGGCGCTCTGTTTTCTTCCCTGGACATTCATTTTCCAGTTTGGAGTACAGTTGTCGGCTCCCAACCGGTTCCCACTTTCGGTGCTCAATCAGAAGTCATGCCGGAATCTACCCACATCAATCGGAAACGTTTACGGGAGATGTTTGCTACTGGGGTGTCCCAATTAGATCCTGTTTTTCGCTCCATCCTCTCGGCTTCGACACTTTCGGAGCTGCAACGAATCGCCACTCTCGAACTCGGTGAGTTCAGTTATCCAGCCGAGGTGTGGGCCAGGACCGTATTTGAATTCGCTTCCTCGTTCCACAAGTCCGTCATCAGCCGTGATCACATTGTCCAGGCCCTGGTCCCCCTCTATCGGGGAAGAACACTGAGCTTCCTGCTGGAGAATCGAGATGGTGGCGGCGATGACATAGAGAAGAGTGTGGAGTCTGTATGCGGCGAGTTCGAAGCATTAAAACCGTACTTGCTCGAAATCTGGGCTGATCAAAAGTGAGGGCACCAATGCGGGAAATCATCATCAGCGAACTGACCCAAGCCTGGCAAGACCTGGTCAGAGGCTTTGCGCACTACCTGCCCCGTCTGATTGTGATGTTAATCATTGCCCTTGTAGGCTGGCTGGTTGCCTATCTCCTGAAGGTGGTCGTGCGCGGTATCCTCAGGCTGACGAAATTCTCCAAACTATCGGAAAATGCCGGGGCCACTCAACTGCTGAACCAGGCGGCATTACCGTCTTCCACCGAGCTGTTGAGTCGCCTTGTGTTTTGGGTGGCCTGGGTCGGCTTCATTCTCCTCGGCGTGAGCGTACTAGGGATTGTGGGTTTGCAAGAATACATCTCGCGGTTTTTTCTGTTCCTACCCCGGCTGTTTGCCGCGCTGATCATTCTCTTCTTTGGTTCGTTGGCAGCCGGTTTCTTCTCCCGCGCGGCGCTACTAGCGGCGGTGAACGCAAATTTCCGGTCTTCACGACTCCTGAGCATATCGATCCGGATCATCATCAGCATTTTCGCTCTCTCCATGGTGTTCGAAGTACTTGGTCTTGCAGAGCAGACGATGTTGATCGCTTTTGCGATTGTGTTTGGTGCTGTGATGCTCGGACTCGCAATTGCCTTTGGCGTCGGCGGCAAGGACCTGGCTAGGGAGTTTCTCGAAAGAAAGCTGCCTAAGGACAAGAAGGATGAGAAGGAGGATGAATTGTCCCCACTGTGAACGCATCCCGGGCGATCGAGAAATCGTGCCCGGTTCACTCCGAGCTGAACCAACGTCCTGAGGGGTGGCTTATGCCGGAAGGGTCCGGGCGCTAGAGATTTGCAAACCTTCGTGTAACTCAGGCGCCCTACCCGCACCTTGGCTGCGTGCGAAAACCCTCCCAGACTGACGCAACATGTCTTCGTTCCCAGGAATGCCCAGGCCCCTTCTCTTCGTGTGCGCCGGTGTTTGGTTCCTGCTTACGTGTGGGGATGCGTTTGCAAGCTCCGGCAGTTTGACTTGTACTCCCTCCAATCTGTGGTTCGGTCAGGTCACAGGAGGGCAGACGAAAACTCTGCCTGCCACCTTGACCAATACTGGCTCTGCCAGTCTGACCGTTTCCAACGTGCAGACGAGCGGAGCGGGATTTCGTGTCAACCTGAAGCTCCCATTGACGTTGGCTGTCGGCCGCAGTGTGAAGTTCAGCGTCAGTTTTAGCCCTCTGCTCGCTAAGTACCTGACAGGATATGTTGCCTTTACCAGCAACGCATCCGATCCAAATTGCTACGTCTACGTTCACGGGACCGGAATGAAATTACTCACGGCGAACCCTTCGGGTCTCGGATTCGGACATGTGCCGGTGGGAGGCAGCAAGTCCCAGTATGTAGCGTTGAAAAATTCTGGCCCTTCGGCTGTGGCGATCTCTCAAGCTACCGTCACCGGCGCTGGGTTCAGCCTGATTGGGTTGAATCCGCCCTTAACCTTGGCGAGCGGGCAGAGCGTTACGTTCAGCATCGTTTTTGCACCAAAATCGCCTGGGGCCGGCGGCGCAAAAATTTCGTTCTCTACGAAGCCCTCCAGTCCAACCGAGACCATGTCGGTGTGGGGCTACGGCACTGCTGCTAGCAAGCTGACTCTGAGTAGGGAAGCTCTAAACTTTGGCAGCGTGACGGTTGGGTCAAGCAAGACGCTTACCATCAGTCTGAACGCCACTGGGGGAAACGTAACCGTCACGTCCGTAACGTCGACCAGTTCTGAGTTTGGTCTAAGCGGAGGGTTCCCCTTGACAATTGGCTCGGGCCAAAGCGCGAACCTCACCGTGAGCTTCACTCCCAGGACCGCCGGACAAACCGCCGCCGCGATCTCCCTTGTTAGCAATGCCTCCAGCTCTCCGACAGTCGTAACGCTCGCGGGAACGGGCACATCGGCGTCCCAGCACCGTGTCACTCTCTCTTGGGCACCAAGCAGCTCAGTGGTGGTGGGCTACAACGTTTACCGAAGTGGAACATCCAGCGGCCCGTACACGAAGATAAACCCGATTCTGGATCCGAATGACACCTATACTGACGACTCTGTCCAGGCAGGGAAGACCTACTATTATTCGACCACTGCTGTCAATGCGGATGGCATTGAGAGCAGTCATTCTAGCGTGGTGCAGGCAATAATCCCGAACCCATGAACGCGTGGTGGGGAGCCGGGGAGAGAACAACTTCAGTGGAAATTGCGGGCTGGGATGCCGTCGCTGCTTGGATTGTCCTTGCCCAACTGCAGATTGCTTGCCGTCGCGGGAGCAGGTGAAATCGAAAACACGGCCGGACGGAAGGCTGATGACCCGGCGCGGCGCTCCAATCGTCAGTGGTTAGCACATACCGAGTGGAAATCAGCATCAACCGAACCTTCGTCGGGCACGCGGTTTGCGCGCTCAAATAGCGCACTGCTGTGTGCCTATACGGGAAGTCTAGAGGCAGATTCAACTGCTGCCCGTTCGTCCACCACTGATCGGTCCCAAGCGACTGGATGGGCGCCTCGCACCTTCGGGGACAGCCAGAATCACATACGAAACTTGCTTGTGCCGCTTGTGCCGCAGTGACGTACCACGTGGCATGCCAGGTGCTACGCAAACGGTTGAAGGGGGATTTTGATGAAGGATTTCAATGACGTTTTGCGGCAAAAAGAAGCAGATCTCGCACGCGTGCAAAAGGAAGTCGAGGCACTTTCGTTACTCGAAGAACGGCTCACGGCCCAAGTGCAATGCGACCCAGTCCGTGAGCCTCAGAGCACAGGGACCGAGGGAGACGCTCGGGAACTTCGAGGTGAACTGTCGAGATCAGGCATTAACGCATAGGCCGCCGGGTCGTGAGTTCCGCACTCTTTCCTACATTGGCCCCCCTCGTTTGGCAACGCTGGTCTTGGCACAAGAACTGAGATCCAATTCGGAAACGGGAGCAAATTGCCCATCAAATTTCTGCGGATAAGGATCGATTTCTTCTACATCTCGTGCAGAAACTAGGCTAAGATGTTCGCCTTAGCTGGGGTGCAGTTCTCGCTCCCCCGAGCCATTTCGTCCTTTTGCTGAAGCAAACGAGAGGAATAAAGAAACCAAACACTCCGGGGCCGAAGGCGGAGCGCATACTAATCAGGAATCCGCACGTATGATCCAGCGCCTTGCCCTCGACGCTCCCTTTTTTGAGCAGGTTCTTTCGGCCCTGTCGCTCGTCCAGCAACTCAAGGAACAGATCCCGCAAGGATCCGTTAACGATCCGGAGGCCGGACTGCTTTCGGAACTGGTAGAAACGCAGCAGGCCATCGAAACCGAGACCGTGGATCTCGAGGCGACCCTGTCGCGGCTGGTGAGCCTGGCGCGCCTACTGACGCCGGCCAGGGGCGCCGCGGTCTGGTTCTTCACCGAGCATGATTTTGTCTGCCGCGCAGCCACCGACGGCCTCGTCGGGGACGAAGGCCTGCGCCAGGAGGTGATGGCCCGGCTGCTGGTGAGCGAGGTAGCAAATCGGGATGGGTGGCGGAATACGGCTGCGGCGCAATCGTTGCTGGTGGCACCCATCCACCAGGGTCGAGACATTGTGGGGGCTCTGGCGGTCTTTTCCCCGGCACCCAACGCGTTCAGAGAGCGGGACGGTACGTGTGTGCGCTTGCTCTCGGGCCTGCTGGCGCATGCGCTGCGCAGGACGGCTGATGCGGAGCTAAGACAGGTCGTGAGCCTGGAGCGGGCGGCCATGCTGGAGGCGATGGACCAGATCATGCCCGCGCTGAGAAGGATGGCGGAAGACGGCGGAGGAGAGAGTGGGTGCGGGGCGGGGACGGTCACGATGGCTGAACTGGAACCCGCGATGGAGCCGACACCAGAACCGGTCCCCGATGGTCTGGGGATTGTGGGGGACGTTGCAACGGGCGAGGTGTCGAACCCTGTGAGTCCTTTGGTACGGGGAGCGGAGGCGGAGGTTGAAGCGGCAGGAAACGCGGGTGAGCTGCCCAATGTCTTTCTGCTACTGCAGGAGGAGACAGAGAGGGAAGCGAAAACACCAGTTGTTGTGAATAATGGCACGTCGGAGGCGGAGGATTGTGAGGTCGCGGTGGAGCCGGCAGAACAGCCGATCGCACAGGTGGGGACGGAGAAAATGCAGCTTCGAGTGCCGGATGAGCCAGCGACCGAGGATTCCTCCAGGGCCGCCGCGGGCCCAGCCGGAAGGCTGATTGCGGCGCGGCTCGCAGCCAGGATGTGGTCGGCAGCGCGCCGGCTTGAAGATGTGGGCTCTGGGGTGATGGTTGCCAGCCGGCGTACCGGCCTGCATTTGCGGTTGCTTGCAACGCGCGGGCTGGAGTCGGCGATGTGGATGCCACGGCAATTGCGCAGCCGAGGAGTGCAGTTGTCTGCAGCCTTGTTAGCCAGGCTGCGGCGGAAGAGCACGCCAGTGGTTGTGGCTGCCGTGAAATCCCACCTCAGTGGCTTAGCAAAAGCGGCCCTCGGGAAATTGCGGGCGGGGAGAAATGCAAGCTGGGAGCGGTGTCTCCGTGCCACGCGAAGGGCGGCCGTTCCGGTATTGGTGCTGCTGATTGTGGCTGCTCACTTGATCATGACGAGGACCGGGGGTGTTCCTTCGCATGCGGAGTCCCGCGATCGCCATCTGGAGTTGCTTCCGGGAGCATCGGCGTCAGCAACCTCGCCGGCCATCGAGCAACAGGTGTCGTCGTCGGCGAAACCACATTCGGCGACTGTGTCTAGGCCGCAGACACCGCCAGGAACTAAAGACGGAGTCAAGGCTGCCAGCACCTCACCGCGATGGGTATGGGTCGGGGAGAACGAACTCGATTACCTGGCACAAGGTGTGAAGGTGCGGTATTTCATTCCCCGACCCCCGCCGCAGCAGCGACTCGGGAAGACTCATGTCAAATATATTGGGGAAGATGTGATAATACGTTATTTCACGCCCGAACAAGCAGCCGGGCTGCCGTCGCGGCCGGCTGGAAGCGCAGCACGGCCGGCACAAGTATGTACGGCGGGCGGCGTCTGCCCAGGAGGGCGTGAGAATTGGCCCGGCAAACCTCAATATCAGGGCAAACCTCAATAATTATTGGGGACGAGGAATCTACAATCCCGAGTGCCGAGAGGAACGTGCGGGTTCGATTCCCGCCCCTGGCACCATGTTTCCGTTTTCACCTATCTCCTTGCCGTTCGTACCATCCGCGCTGAGCTAAACCGAATGGCAAGGCTCATACCGGGCCAATACCGCCAGCAGTACATTTTTCTTGACATGCACTTTCGTTAGGCGCAGGATACCCAGCGCTGAGGGGCGTTTTCGTTCACATCCTGTCCGTGGGTTTGGCCGAGCCCACTCTGCGTTGCGCGTCTTTCTTATTTCTTACAGAGCCGTAAACTTCAGGACTTATCGGATCGCATCTGTTTTGATGCTGACCTCGGAGGCGCACATGAAGGGTGTCTCCTTCGCTCCTACAGTCCTGTTACTTGCTTCAACGATAGTCATTACTAGCTGCGGCGGCAGCTCGTCGGCCATTACTCCCAGCATCATAGTGGCAGTTTCGGCTGGCTCGAACTCGGTCATGGCAACCGGAACCGCCCCCTTTACTGCAATGGTGACCGGCGACTCATCTGGCATGGGCGTCAGCTGGATAGCGTCATGCGGCGCGGCACAATGCGGTAGCATTTCTGCGAACCCAACCGCGAACGGGAGCACTACCACCTTTAACGCCACCTACACTGCTCCGAGTGCGCCGCCTGCGAATAACCTCACCGTGACCATCAAGGCCACTTCTTTAGCTGATCCTTCCAAGTCAGCGTCCACAACCATTACCGTCTTGGCAATCACGGTCTCCGTGTCCTCAAGCGCGGCTGCAGTGCAAGCGGGAGCAGGAAATGTTGTCCAGATCAGCGCAACCGTGAACAACGACCCATCAAGTATGGGTGTGACGTTCACCATTTCTCCTGCTGCCCAGGTTGGAAACCTCAAGCAGCAGGACCCTTTGGACGCCACCTAACCTACAGTGCACCAACTACGCCGCCGGCTAGCGATTTGACCGTGACAGTGACAGCCACCTCGTTGGCAGACTCGACCAAATCTGCGACTGTGTCCATCACGGTTCCGTCCGTCACAATTTCTGTCACTCCGGCCACGGCAACCGTCGAGGCCACCGGAACCGTGCCGAATATTGTGGCAACAGTGGGCAATGATCCCAGCGGCAAGGGTGTCACATGGAGCGTTTCGTGTTCGCCAGGGTCTTGTGGGAGTATCCCGCCTGGTCCAACTCTCAGTGGGAATCCAACGACCTATACCGCACCCCCGACTCCGCCATCGCCCTCGGATTTGACGGTGACGGTTACCGCGACGTCGGTCGCCGACCCGGCGGGCCAAGCTTCGATGACCATCACTGTGAAAGCGATCTCGGTGACGGTGACTGCACCCAACACTACGGTGCTCTTCGGACAAACACAGCCTAACATCGTTGCCGTGGTGAGCGATGATCCTGCAAACAAGGGTGTAAGCTGGACCGTACAGGCGTGCGGTGTCTCCGATTGCGGCTCCATTACACCTACTGCCACGTCCAGTGGAGGTGCAACTAGCTACACAGCACCTTCGGCCCCGCCCGCCAGTAACCTAAACGTTACCATTGTCGCCACTTCGGATTCAGACCCCAACCAACAAGGTTCGATACAGCTACTGGTGCCGGCGATTACGGTCTCTGTTTCGCCACCCAGCGCAACCATTCCGATAGGGGCAACCACGGCGTCAAACGCAACTCCATTCACCCCCACCGTTAACAATGATCCGAGCACCAAGGGTGTGAGTTGGACCCTGACACAGGGCACAACCACGTGTCCGAACGCGTGCGGCACGATCAATCAGGCCATGACAGCGAGTGGTAATACCACGGTATATGCAGCTCCCGCCGCGGTTCCAACCAATTCCACTGTCACTCTCACCGCCACGTCAGTAGCTGACAGCACCAAGCAAGCCAGCGCAACCATCACCCTTACAGCAGGCACGGTGAAGCTTATACCCTCCGGCTTAAATTTTGGCAGTCTGAAGCTTGGGTCCGGGTTTCCACATCCGAGGAAGACTCTGTCGGAAACGGTAACGAATACGGGTGGTTCAGTATTGAACATTACAGGCCAAGCCATCACCGGTACAGCTGCGGGCCCGTTTTCGATCACTACACCGTGTCAGGGAGCCCTTTCGACAAACCTTGCGTCTGGCGCTTCGTGCAACATCGCTGTGATGTTTGAGCCGCTAAGTGTAGGCTCCTTTACCGGGACTCTGTCGATCACGGATAGTGACACTACCAGTCCACAACAAATACCGTTGTCGGGCAAGGCTTGCAATAGGTTCACTCCTTGTACCCAGGGGACCGAATTCCGCTCAGCGATAACGGAAAATCGAATAGCAGCGGTTCCAAGCCCCACTGGGTCTAACAGGGTTGGGACTCAGTTGGTAGATCTTGTAGACGCGACTCGTTCTGATCCATATCTCGCGAACGGCGTGAAGCGTGAGCTGCTGGTGCGGTTCTGGTATCCCGCAGCCGTTGGCAAGAACTGCACGCCCGCCGAATATACTTCACCAGGGATTTGGAATTATTTGGCGCAACTTGAAAAGGTTCCTGCACCCCAAGTGAAGACCAACAGTTGCCGGGATGCGACCCTAGCAACTGGCAAGCATCCCGTTGTGGTTTTCACGCATGGATACACGGGGACGTTCACCGACTACACCTTCTTGTTCGAAGACCTCGCCAGTCGGGGATATGTGGTCGCATCGGTGAATCACACGTACGAAGCAACAGCCGTCGAGTTCCCAGATGGACGCTTGGTCAAGTCCATGGTTGGCAATCATTTCGCACATACACTCCAGCTAGATGACAAGTCAACCTGGTTCGCGGTTGCAGCACGGGTGAGTGATCTGAAATTCGTTATGGATGAATTGCAACGCATGAATTCCAGCCGCAATGGCCCATTCACCGACAAGCTGGATTTGTCACATGTAGCTCTGGCAGGTCATTCGCTGGGAGGAGTGACGGCCCTTTTGGGAAGCGAAATGGAGCCCAGGTTCAGCGCGGCCCTCAGCATTGATGGCGTAATTCCCGGTTCGTTGTTCGGCACCACCGGCAAGCCCGTTCTGATGATGTTCACGGGACGCGATCCCTGGGACGAAGATACATGCCGGCTCTGGGAAAAGCTGCAGGGACCGCGCATTGCGCTCAATCTGAAAGGCACTGAGCATCTTACGGCGTCAGATGCGGTCTGGCTCGCAAAGGGAGCTGTGCAGGCCGGACCGGAGGGCATGGAGAAAACGGTGGCGGCGATCCGGGACTATGTTGCAGCGTTCTTGGATGTCAATCTCAAAGGCAGTCCAAGCGACCAACTGCTCAATGGCCCGTCGGCAGACTACCCAGATGTAGAAGTAACTACGACCACAACGTTGCCGTGCAGTAAGGCAAAAAATGTGGAGAAATGAAGTGGACTCCGGCGCGCTCTGAAACGCGCGGCTAAGGAAACGGAACCAGAGAGCCTCTTCGCACGGAACATTGTCCTACTCTCAAATGTGCCAGTCATTGACCGGAACCTTGGCCTGCCCCAACATTTCCGCCAATGAGCACTCCCTCCCGGCTCATTGGCCAGGTTATCTCCCACCACCCCATCATCGAGAACCTGAGCGGTGGCGGGATGAGTGCGTGCAAGGGCGAGATTTAGGTCTTTTGCGAAGGTACCCTGGATTGGAGAACCCCTACGATGCGCAGCGCAGAACTCGAGGCGGAGTGGATCGCTAGCTCGTAAGGCTTCTTCCTCCTCTACCCTCCTACCGGTTTAGTCCCGGCGCGGTAATCGCGTGTCTTCCTGGATGCAGTAAAAGGTTGGACCTCGGTGGCGCAGAAATAGTTTTTGCCTTGGGTCAGAACTAGAGGTACCGGAATCGGACAGCGTTGAGGTCTCATTCCAGTTTCTCAAACATTGGGAGAAGCAGCGATGGCCTGCGGCGTCTTGTGCCAGACTACCTGCTCCAAGGGGCCAACGAGGAAGAACCAGGAAAGCGCACCTACAAGTGCGACAGCGGTGAGGATTGCGAAGGCCCAGTAAAACTGGCCAGTGCGATCAAGGACGAGACCGGTGACGGCCGGAGCCACGATTCCCGCAAGATTTCCAACAAAGTTTTGGAAGCCTGTCCATCGCCCGGCTGCCTGGGGACCTGCAAGCGTCTGCGTGATTGCCCAAAGGTTGGAAGCGGAAGCACCAAAGAACATGACACCCAAGAACAGCAGGATGACATAAAGCAGAGGCCCACTAACCGCCGCTAGACCCAGTGAAATTCCCGCGAACGCCAGTCCTCCTCCCGTAAAGATCTTCCGAACGTGAGTGGGACTTTCCCCCGCCATGATCCAGCGGTCAGAAAGCCAGCCCGCCACCGTAGAGAACGCAGCACCCAGAAGATACGCGGCTCCTCCAATTTCGGCCATCGCGTGCATCGAGAATTGGCGTCCTCGTACCAAGTAGAAGGGCAGCCACGTGATCAGGACATAATTCACGTAATTGTTGCAGAACAGGCCGATACATGTTCCCCAAGCCGAGCGCAGCCGCAGGAACTCGAGCAAGCTGGGAAGGCCGGCTTTATCCGTGTGAGTGGGACCGCCCGCCTCCGGCATGCATTGGATCCATGGGATAAGCCAAAGCAGGCTTAAGAGTCCGAGCGCGATGAAGAAAGGTCGCCAGCCGAATCGCGCCATGAGCGTGCCGCCTAGGAGTATGCCGAATCCAGGGCCCAGAACCAGTCCGGCTGAAATCAGTGAATTGGCGAGACCGCGATGCTCTTCGGGGATATGAAGAGCGATGATCTTGGAATAGGAGGGGTAGGCTACGGACTCGCCCAGGCCCAGTGCTAGGCGCAGCAGAAACAGTGTAGTGAAAGCCCCCACGACCCCGGTGCCGGCCGTGGCTGCAGACCAAAGAAAGAATCCACCAGCAATCACCCAATTGACGTTGAGCCGGTCTACAAGCCAGCCGGATACCAATTGCATACACGCATATGTCCAGAAGAACGCCGAGAGTAAAAAGCCAAGTTGCGAGGCCGAGATCCCCAGTTCGTCCTTCAGCATGGGGGCTGCGATGGAGAGGTTGCCGCGATCTACGTAGTTGATAAATACAGAGACCCCCAGCAGAATTAGGACTGCCAACAGCCTGCCTGTGATTCTCTTCCGCTCTGGACCTGAGGTTTGCATGAATGCGGTCCTGCTCTCCCCATCCACAACTCCCCTCCAGCTCGTTAAATATAACGTTGGTGATAAATCCCCGGATGCAACAATCAACCCGCCGTCAACGCGATTTTCTTCTGCATTGCTGCCCGCGTGCGCCCCTTGCCTTGCGCAGCATTCTCGACCCGGAGCATATTATCCGAATTCAGCGATTCCCAGTCATCGGCAGTGTCGCCGCACGAGAGCCCGGCGGAGGTGGCTCGCTTCAATACTGGAACGAAGCAAGTCGTGATGGCTTATTTTGGTCTGCAAGTTCAATCGTTACTGCAGGGCGAAGATTGCACTCGGCGAGAGCAGCCCCCCTTGCGGGCATAGAGATATCTTCGAAGCGCCAACCATCTCTGGCGATGTGTGTAAGAGGCCACGATGTTTGCCGAAAACGGCGTCATGCCTTTTTTCTCCGCCCAACGGAAGAATGCCACATGTATGCAACCGCATCGCTGGGTTTCGAGGAGCCAGCGGTGCCATCTACAGGATTTGTCGGATTGGCAAGTATCTTGGATGTGTTAGCTTAGGGTACGATGACACGTGAATCCTACCCATTTACTACTCTCTGCTCTCTGGTCTTTGGCCGCAACGCCGCTGCCTGGGAGTCACTATGTTCTGGCTCGGAGTCATAGTCGGAGCGCTTATTGTTTTCGTACTCTGGATTATCCAAAGCGGTGCCCATGGCGGATCCGGCAACCCGTAACTCTCTTCGGTAGAGTGCTACAGTTAGCCCGGCACCGACGTCCGGCTTGGTGCCGTCGGGCGTCACCACCCCCACAGACCTACGGGGCACCGACCCCGGCCCTGTTTGCTGCCCATCCGAGGTGTTCCATCCTCCTCTTACCAATGGTGATGCTGCTTGTGACAGCCACTCCTCCCTCCTGAAGTTTTTAGCGATAATCGGTTCCCTGTAGCTCCGCTTCGGTGTAAGAGGTTGCTGGCTCCGCTTACATGAATATGGTTTCGAAAGGATGCTTTCCTAGCTAGCCCTCATTTGACAGTCGAGTGCTTCAGGAATGCGGCAGAGGTGGCCGTCGACTGCTTTTGCAGCTGCTCAGCAGCCTGAGCCAGCGTCAAGTTGTCAGGCACTCGCTGAAAGTCGGTCCGCACCTTGTCTTCGTGCACCGAAATAGTTTTGAGGAATAGAACCCTGCCGTGCATGTTGACGTGCAGAAGGGTGATCTCCCAATTGCCAGGCGCAATTTCAGACTGTTTGACATGAAACTCGCCGCCTTTGTCGAGGTGGCCGAGCAGGCCGTCGGCAAATTTCACGTTTTCGATGAGATGGCCCTCGATTTCCACAAGCCTACCTTGTTTCTGGTTGATCCAGATGCGCCCCGCCATTTCACGAAATACAGCAGCCTCATGTGTCGGGGGATTGAAGTTCGGGTTTGGCTTAAACAGTATTTCGACCAAGTCCCCGCGGTGTTCTCCATAGCTTGAAATTACCGCGTTGGGGATCATCCGGAACAAGTTTTGAGTTTGTCGATCGTCTTTCTCTTCAGCGGCGTGACGTTTTCTCTGCTCATTGGGTCGGCTCAGGAGCCGTTCGATGCGCTGGACTTCTTGTTTATCTTGTTCAGGAGTGATGGGCCTCCCATTGACCGATCGCAGGCGGTAAAGCTCCCCCTCTGGAGTCTGCACCACTAGCTTCACTCGCTCATTTCCAGGGGCACCCGATTTGTCCTGGTACATCCAGTGCGTACGGTCATCGGCTTGAGCCTTCAACTCCCTGTCTATTGCGGTGCGCAGAAGATTGTCGGCCGATGCCGTAACACTGGAAGTATTTTGTGTGGAAGAGGAAGCTCAGGCAACCAGACAAGCGGCGACAACTAAAATAGTAATTTCACCTATGGCCGCGGTCGTACGTTTGGCCACGAACCAGCGTGGATCGCTCATTTGAATGTGTGTAGACTCCGAGATCGGTCCCGGATCTGTCTCCGGTAAAAGTGTAGTTCAAGAATATAACCGCTGAAATCGGACGCATTCTGTAATCCCGCCAAAGACGTTGCCGTAGTCAGGCCCTTTGTGAGGATAGCAGGCCAGTAAACCGAACCAGATCCTCAACCAGCGTGCTGATCGACGTTTCCATCTCCTCCCAGGCTATCGCGGTTGGCTGGGTCGCCGCTGGTCTCGTGGCATGCATTTGTTCGGCCTTGCTTTTTACGAGTTAGACAAACCCGGCTTGTTCTGGTCGACGTTGGCGGCTCGCCGTGTCCTTTCGGCCCCATTTTGCCGGCTGGTTGGGCTGCGGAGCAGCGCTCTTGCAGTTCGCAATCGAGAGTCGCGCCGTTCTGGATTGTCCGTCGACAAAGCGTCCCAAACCAGACGCAGCCATCGCATGTATCGGGCTTCTTCGTCTTCGCGTTTTCTCATACGCAACTATTGCGACTTTTCGGAGTTAAAGCACTAAGGTTTTTTCCGGAATAGGAGAACATTGATCCCCCAGAGGCATCGTGGCACTGAATCTTGTTGCACGTGGAAAAACTTCAAGAGGCGCACGCGATCTACAGGGTTGAGGATTCTCTGCCTAGGGCACAAACCCTATTTTCTGCGGCTCAAGATGTCACTAGGCTTTGGGTTGAGCGATTGCTCAGGGAAAGTTGATAGTCACCCGTTGTACGGCGTCATGACCGAAGCTCGATAACAGGGAGGTGAACTCATGAAACGGTTCGTTCTCACCGCAATTGTGTGCTTCGCTCTGGGCGGACTGGCACTGGCAAGGCCCAGCGAGCGAGAAGAAGATCAGAAAAAGACTGATGAACGTCTGCAAAACGCAGCTGAAGTGCTGAAGTGCTTAGAGAGGTGATGGCAGCGCCGGACAAAGGCATTCCGGATGATCTGCTGAAAAAGGCTCATTGCGCAGTGATCGTTCCCGGAGTGAAGAAAGGGGCGTTCCTGGCTGGCGCGGAATACGGCAAAGGGTTTGTGAGCTGCCGAAAAAAGGGTGGCTGGTCTGCACCCGCAGCCATCCGAGTGGAAGGCGGCAGCTTTGGCGTTCAAATTGGCGGTGAAGAAATCGACCTGATTATGCTGGTGATGAACGCGCGCGGTGCCGAGAAACTAATGGCCAGCAAGTTCACGCTGGGAGGGGACGCCTCGGTGGCCGCCGGGCCGGTTGGACGGACGACGACTGCCCAGACCGATGCCCAGATGAATGCCGAGATCCTTTCCTGGTCCCGTTCGCGGGGAGTTTTTGCGGGAGTCTCCCTGGCGGGAGCGACCCTCAGACCGGACGAGGATGACAATCGAGCGCTGTATGGGGAAAAGCTGGGCACGAAGGAGGTCGTCGATTCGAGCCGCAGACCCCCGGTAGCAGCCGATGCTTTGCTCAGCCTGCTGAAATCGTACTCTCCGGTGGAACAGGGACAAGAGTTCGCTGTGCCAAGAGAGCGAGAAACAGTTCTGAACGTCATCGCTAAGCTGTCATGATCGGGGCGATCGGAAAGGGCGAACTCGCACACGAGTCCGCCCCCGATCTGGATCCTAGGTGCTGTCGAAGATTCTCCACTTCCCGTCGAGGAGGAAAAGTGTTCTTGACGCCCCTCATTTAGAATCAAGGCCTTGAGCTGGCGGCGACTCTCCGGCAGAGGCTATACTCATGGACGTCCAGTGTCCCCTCCCCGGCGCGCTAGGCCTAACTGGCCTAATATTCAATCCGGTAAATCGGGTAGACCCCCGCCAACCACTGTCGAGTGCCGACCAACTTGTCGCGTTCCTGCGTCCACGGCAAGAACTTGTACCGGTCTGTGCCTACGATGTATCGTCCAGCGATACATAACCTCGTTTCCAGCAGGAAAATCGCATCTGACGCCTTAGGCGCTATCGAAGTACTCGGTAATGCTCAAAAAGGGCAAAAATTACATAGCGAAGTGCCTTATCGTCTCGCCGGAGTGCCTGTAAGCCAGTTGCTTGTGGGTTTGGCACGCTTAATGCATGATCAACATCGCAGAGTCGGCTTGATCTCCCAGGCCCTTCTGAATGCCCGACTGCTTGGCGATTCAGGTCACTCTTGTGCTTATGGCACCGGCCCAGGAGTCCCTTCGTGCACCGGGTTAATCGCTGCTTACCCCAGGAGGATACCGACCATGCATGAAGTTGCGGAACGCGATACCGCGCTACAAGAGCTGCAACAGAGTGAAGCCAGTTTCCAAGCGCTGGTGGAGGCCGTGCAGGACTATGCGATCTTCCGCCTGGATCCGCTGGGCCGGGTGGCAACCTGGAATAGCGGAGCCCGGCGAATCAGTGGGTATGGCGCCGCCGAAATACTGGGTGAACACTTCAGCCGGTTCTATACACGCGAAGACGTTGACGCGGGAAGGCCTGAGAAGCATCTGCGGTTGGCCGCTCAGGGTGGACGAATCCAGTACCAGGGTTGGAGAGTACGTAAGGATGGCTCGAGATTCTGGGCCAACGTTGTGGTCACGGCGTTGTGCGACGAAAGTGGCAGACTGCAGGGTTATGCCAAAGTGACGCAGGATATCTCGGAGCTCAAGCAGGCGGAAGATGCGCTGCGCCACCGCGAGCAACTGCTCGACGCGTTTTTCAGCACTTCGCCGGTAGGTTTGGCAATTCTGGGTCGTGACCTGCGCTTCCAGCGCGTAAATCGGACCTTGGCCGCAATCAATGGTATCGCAGCTGAGAAACACCTCGGCCAGACGGTGCGGACGGTGATTCCGGAACTCGCCTCCCAGATCGAGCCTTTTCTGCAGCAGGCTTTGGTTACCGGGCACGCCATCCTTAATCGTGAGATCTGCGGGCCGATCCCCAGCCTGGGCGAAAGCATGGGGTACTGGGTCGCTAACTACTTTCCCATTCGAGACGACACTGGAGAGGCGGTGCAAGTAGGTACCGTGGTCATGGACATCACGGACTGCCGCAAAGCTGAACGGTCCCTGCAGCGTCTGAGCGGGCGCCTAATGGAGTTGCAGGATCAGGAGCGTCGTCGCATTGCCAGGGAATTACATGACAGCATCGGCCAATGCTTGACTGCGATCAAGATAAATCTGGAATTGCTGCTCCGTGAGGTGGGAAATGCGCATCTGAGCGAGGGTGCGCACAAGGCGCTGGCAGAAGTATCGACTCTTGCCGACCAGTGCACATCGGACACGCGCACTATCTCTTACCTTCTGCATCCACCTCTTCTGGATGAGCGAGGACTTTCGTCGGCCGTGCGTTGGTACGCCGATGGTTTTGCCGAACGTTGTGGGATTGCTCTTTCCCTAGACTTGCCGGAGGGAATTCGACTGCCACAACCGGTGGAGACCACGTTGTTCCGCATCATTCAGGAGTGTCTCACGAACATCCACCGGCACTCCGGCAGCGCCACCGCCAGCATTCAGCTGCTAACCAGCTCAGAGGAAGTGACTCTGGAAGTGCGCGACCAAGGCAAGGGCATGCTGCCAACACAGCTCAAGCGTTGCAATGGCGCTGCCCAGGCCGTGGGTGTGGGCATTGCGGGCATGCGTGAGCGGGTACGGCAATTGGGTGGTCGGTTGGAAATCGAATCAGCCCCGCATGGGACGACCGTGCGGGCAATTCTTCCCTTAAGAGGTGAACAGTGACAACATTTCGCATCTTGATTGCGGATGACCACGAGATTGTCCGTCGAGGTATTCGCTCTCTCATCGAAGGCCACGCCGGATGGGAAGTGTGTGGAGAGGTTAGCGATGGCCGGCGGGCTGTTGAGAAAGCCCGCGAGTTGCACCCTGACCTGGTGCTCCTCGACGTCGGAATGCCTAATCTTAACGGTCTGGAAGCCACCCGTCAGATCTTGAAGAGCGCGCCCGGGGTTCGAGTGCTGATGCTCACCATGCACGAATCGGACCAGGTCATCCGCGAGGCACTGGAAGCTGGCGCCCGTGGCTTCCTGCTCAAGTCAGACGCGGCTCGCGACCTGGTAAATGCCGTTGAAGCACTTCAGCGTCGCTCCACGTTCTTTACTACGACCGTCGGAGAAATGGTGCTCAACGGTTTTCTCGTGCCAAGAAATCAGAAGGAGTTGGTGCTTAAGAATCGCCTCACCCCACGGGAACGTGAGGTTGTACAGTTGCTGGCGGAAGGCAGGAGCAGCAAAGAGGTGGCGATTGTTCTTAACCTGAGTGTCAAGACCGCAGAGACCCATCGCACCAACATTATGCGTAAGCTCAGCTTGCATTCGGTGGCCGACTTGGTGCGCTATGCGATCCGCAACAACATCGTGCCGCTCACTGCCTTCGACGACAGCCATGCCGGTGCCGGCAATTCGGGCATGCAGGAGCAAACCACGGGATGATCCCTGTCCCGGTTCTCGGTCTCTCCATTCGGGCTACAATTTTGCCAAGAGCTGCGTGGGACGTGGGCAGGCATTTCGTGGAAGGTCCCCTCGAGGTGCACCAGGGACAGTGCCTGCCTTTCGGAAGAAGTGCTTCGAGCAACTGGGCACGACCACTAACCCGTTTCCGGGACGTGTAACGTTCGACCGTACAACCTCTCGCTGTGAAAAACCTTGGTTCTCCTGTTTGAGCCTACCGAACGGCTCGCCGTTGGACTACAGAAGTCACCGGATAGATGGCTTCGACCGGTTTTCTTAAGCTCTGGTTGTGCGGCCAGGCCGCCTGTGAGCCAGCCGATGCGCTAGAACTGAGCGATGTCGGAAGGAGTCCCACATGGGTACTTGCACCTTTGCCACGACATACGTTGCTCCAGCAAGCATCAGTTTGTCTTCCGATGTTCAGGTCATTGCCCGTGCCAAAAGGGGAGACGAGCAGGCATTTTCTGCCTTGTTTGAACAGAACAAGAGACGCGTTTACTCCGTTTGTCTGCTCATGACAGGTGAGGCTTCTCTGGCCGAGGACCTGACGCAGGATGCTTTCATTCAGGCTTTCCGCCGCCTGGACACCTTCCGTGGCGACTCCGCCTTTTCGACCTGGCTCTACCGCCTTGCAGTCAATACCGTCCTGATGAGTCTTCGCAAGCGCCAGCCGCGTCAGGTGTCTCTAGACGAGTCCATACGCGCGGACTCGTCGTTGCAGCCTCGTGAGTATGGCCGGGAGGATCCTCATTTGAAGGCAGCCATTGACCGGATAGCCTTGGCTCGAGCGATCCGGGAACTGCCTGCGGGATGTCGCACAATTCTCGTGCTGCATGACGTCGAGGGATATGGACATCACGAAATCGCTCGCTTGCTGCGCTGCTCAGTAGGCAACTCTAAGTCCCAGCTTCACAAAGCGAGGCTAAAACTGCGCGAGTTATTGAAGTTGCGTGCCAGCCTCGGCAGGCGGGCACTGCCCGGCACAGCCAATTACAGCCATCGTGCAGGCTCCAGAGCCGACACCAGAACGCGGGTTTTCATCTTTCCCAAAGGTGGGAATAGGGATTAGCGTCGAGCACGCAGCCACGTGAACAGGTGGTCCATGCCGCCGTTGCTCCTCTTCAAAAAGATGACGCTTCCAATCAACTCGCTGGCTCTTTCGATGGCTCTTAATTATCCCTAACGAAGGGGAAGGGAACGCCACAGGAGTCCCCTTTCGGTTGGTGTTGCGACCTTCGGCCCCTTTGTCCTCAGGAACCAGCTTCGATGCTGACGACGTGGATCGTACCCGTTTCGGGGTCGAGCGTTCCTGTTACTTTGACCTTCTTGCCGACGTACTGCTTGGCTTGGTCCTCATTGTCGAGCTTGTAGGTCGTGTTCGACGCTTCATCTTTCAGGATGTAGCCCTCCTTAGACTTAAGCAATCTTGCCCATGAAAGCCTGTGCCTGTTGCTCACTCTGGGCAGAGTTAGCCTGTCTCGGCTGTTGGTACTGCTGTTGTGCTTGCGCCAGCGCTGGCAGACTCATCAGGCTGAGAGCCAAAACGGCCTGCGCAAACCCGACTAGACGTATCGATTTCATCGCTTCACCTCCGATCGTGGCGATTTTGGGATTCTCTTTTTCCGGTGCAAACAGATCACCCCATCGGGCTGGGCGCATGGCTGAGGACTTAGCACACGTTGGCAGGATGCCGTATGCAAACCTGGCTCACAACCAAGTAACATTTGCCGTGTGGGAGAGCCGCTTCCCACGTGTACGGCAGTCCAGTACTGCGTGCTCTGCATGGCGTTCGGAAACCATACTTTCTCTCCTGTACAAGGAAATGCCCTAGCGACCGAATGTCTGGGACAACCAGCCCTGAGAGTCAACGCCGCATGTCAGGCAAAAGCTGTAGAGAAGGCTTGCTCGGCACTCCTGAAGATCCGTTTTTTTTCTCTACACTTTTACCCCTCTGAGCAGGATGTGCATCTCATGCTTGTGTCGGAAGCCTCAGAGGAGTTCCCCGGCACCCGGCGAATTGGCCTGACCGAGAAGGCTTTGTGGCTAAGCTTCGTATCCTATTGGCGGATGATCACGAGATCGTGCGGCGGGGCATCCGGTCTCTCCTTCTGACGCACCCGGACTGGGAGGTTTGTGCGGAGGCGAGGAATGGCAGGGAGGCGGTAGAACAAACCCTCCGCCTAAGGCCCGACATTGTGCTGATCGACATCAGCATGCCGGTGATGAACGGATTGCAAGCCACGGGTCTCATCGTCCGGCAGATTCCGGATCAGCGTGTTCTGATTCTCACCATGTACGATAACGAGCGACTTTTTCGCGATGTGATTCAGGCCGGAGCCAAGGGCGTGCTCTTGAAGACTGATGCCTCGCTGGATCTCATCCGGGCTGTCGAGGCTCTCCAGCAACACAAGACGTTTCTCACCGCAAAACTTGCTCGGGCCAGGATCTCCGGCCTCACGCGCTCTGACCATCTGCATGTCCAGGAAGCACTCACGCCTCGCGAACTCGAAGTCACTCGCCTGCTCGCCGAGGGCCTGAGCTCGAGGCAGGTCGCCATGGTGCTCAGCATCAGCGTCAAAACCGCTCAGACCCATCGTTCCAACATCATGCGAAAGCTTGATATCCATTCGATTTCCGAGTTGGTTCTGTACGCCGCTCGAAACAACGTCATCCAGGTGCTGCCTCTTGGCAGCGAACTGCCCTCGACCGAGAAGGAAAAGACCTAAGGGGCAGCGTTGGAACTCGCGGAGAACCAGGCACCTCCGACGTGGATCACTACCGCTCGAGACTCAGCTGCGGAACTTGCACGATGTTATTGCGAACTGCGTACAGGACCAGCTCGCTCACCGAGTGAACCCCTAACTTCCTCATGATGTTTGATCGATGTGTTTCGGCGGTCTTGACGCTGAGATTCAGCTCAACTGCCACTTCTTTGCTGCTCTTGCCCTCTGCCAGCAGTTGCACGACTTGTCGCTCGCGGGACGTTAGGCGCTCCGGCCCCACGCTGCTGGCCTGCACACCATTCGTATCCAAGTATCCGCTCAGTACCATTGAGGCGACCCTCGTTGTGAAGTAGGCGCGGTTTTGCCGCAGCGAGTCCACTGCCGCCACAAGGTCACGAGCGGCGTCGGACTTGAGCAGGAAACCCATCGCCCCTGCATCCAGAACTTCACGAATCAACTGCTCCGATTCGTGCAGGGTAAGAATCAACACCTTGGTTTGCGGCAGGATTTTCTTGAGCAGTCGGGTCGTTTCCAAGCCGTTCAGAGAGGGCATGCCGATGTCCAGAATGAGTACATCTGGCTTCAGTTGCTGAGCCTTTTCCACAGTCTGGCGCCCATCAGACGCCTCCCCGCAGACTTTCCACCCTGGCTCGGTATCGAACAAAGCAACCAAACCGCGACGCACGATTTCATGATCATCGGCGACCAAAATGCGAAACGGCATGACACACCTCCAAGTGCACTGGTGACTTTGGCGTGGGCCGAAGAACCCCACTTTCTCAAAACTTGAAGCACTTTCAACCTCACCATTTCTTATGCACTAACCCTGCCAAATTCATAGTTGCTAGCAAAGACCCAGTTCAAGGGGCGTGTGGTAATTTCTACCGGCAAGCAACGCAAAGGTTCACACTGATCTCCGCTTATCTGGGATGACAGTTGATCCTGCATTTAACTTTGCGCGTGAAAACCATCAGTTTGGCAGACCGGACTTTCCAGCAAGCCGGCCCTGAATCTTATCCAGCGCCTAAGAAGTTAAACCGGAGGGGACCTGATCAGATTGGACACAGAGAACTGATGCTCACAGATAATTTTTTCGACCAGGTCCAGATGGTGATACTTCAGGGAAAGTCTCCAAGTGTAGTTGCGTCGCAACGGTCTACGGTACTTGGACTGGGTGCCGCCGTCAGAAACAAACACTCAATCACCAGGCGAGCCTGGGAAAGGATCAGCTCCCGAAGGAAACACACTCGGGCTCCTTCCCGCTAGGGGTGAGCCACCAGCTCCCTTCTATCCCCGTGGCTGAGCAAGGCAATCAACTCGTCGGTTGTGGCGATGTCAAACGTGGGCATCCAAGCACGGCCGAGCCCCTCCCGCACTCTGTTGGACGGGTTAAACAGTTTCAACTTCAGGTTGTGGTCGCGTGCCCAGCGCTGGATGTAGGCGAGCATTCCAAGTCCGCCACCTTCGATCACGTCAACTTCGGACAGGTCCACCACCACGAGCCGCGCATTCGAATGGGACAGGATGATGTCCCGCAGCCGAAAGGCCGCGTCACTGTCCACCAGTCTGCCCATGCACTGTACCACCGCGACCTCGCCTACGATCTCAACATTAATGTCGAACATCGTCGTTCTCCCATCACACCTTGGGCCAAGCACGTGGTGTGCCGCGTGCCAGGGTCTTGTTTTTACAGCGGGTAAGCTTCGGGCGTCAGCCGCGACTGTGAAATTTAGGAGGTAGAGAGAGAAATCTTGCGCTACAGATGTCGCCGTAGACCAGAGCCCCAATCAGTCAGTGCAGTACTGCGCCGGGCCAAATGGAGTCGGCGATAAAGTCAGCGCGCATGGACCAAACCAATGTCAGGCCGCGTCCCGCCCATCAGATTCATTCTTCCTGCCGGCCCGCGTGTCGTCCATACAGCGTCTTCTGTACGAGAGTTTTTCCGACCCAGGTGTCAAATTTTCGTCCCGCTTTTGCCTTGTAGACTGCTGTATCGCGTGAGAACTCGCTCAACCAATTCGTGAGGATTCCCCAGCCTGCTTGGCCCGCCACGGCGTAGCTTCCCTCTCCCCACACATTTCTGGGGCCTGGCTTCCAGGTGCTTGCAGTCATACCGGCAACGAAGGCAGCTCCGAACAGTGGGAGCTGCGGCTTCAACTGCTGTTCGTTCGAGCTGTAGGTCATGAAGTTCCTCGCTATGCATGCTTGGTGCGTTCTCAGAATCCATCACAGCGGCACAGGTCATACCGCGGTTCGTATCCAAACGCGGCATCTCCGGCCGATTTCAAGGTGTTCCGGATGACAAATTGTCCGTAGCGTGATTCCAGCCGCCTTCCGAATCCTTCCATACCGCCACTCCAGCCGGATTCTACGCCACGCGCCTGGTCGAAGCCTGCACCGAATACCCGGTCGGCGTAGCTTCCTGCGCTGAAAAATGTCTGGCGGAGGTACAGCCGAAACCGTTCGCCGTTGCTCAACGGGTAGAGTCCTCGGTCGCGGAACTGCAGAACCGAGGAGCGAGCGGTTGGCTAAATTTTGCATTGGGTCCAGTACCGACTGCCGTGAGGTCACTGCCCACAGGACAGAAGATCGTGTCATCTGCTCGTTTGCTCCCATTTCGCGAAAATCCTCCTGGAAATGCTGGGGTGACGGCGCGTCCGGCAGGATCTCGATGACTGCCCGAGCCCGACACACTGCCGCAGACAATCCTGTGGTGACTAACAATACTTGCATCAGCCCCCGAGCTGTTGACAAGAGCCCCATCTCGACCTCACTTGTGACGCTAGCACCGCCCATAGCCCGGGAACCTCGGGCAAGTGTTGTAGGAGGACTCGGAAATTTCTGAAGTCGCAAGTCAAGGTGGGCGTACGAACAGGCCGGCGTCCCAAGTCCCAATCGGATCGGTCGATGCGAAGACCTGATGCATGAGCCCGCTGGCGTCGAGAGTTACATTGGAGCATTTCCAGGAAACGGCTAGCGCAACGCGATGAGGTTCTAATGCGCCCTGGCAGCAGGCCAACAGGTGCGGAACGGAGGCCCCTCTTCTCGCCTCGTTCGTTCCTCTCTCATCGCGTGTTGAAATTTGTTGTTTAAAGGACTCACCCTAGGATTGATCCCCTATTGCAATTTCGCCGGCTGGCGTGTCGAATTTTCCCGCGACGAACATTCCTGTTTCGACATGTCTTTCTTGAAGCCTCTGAACGCGCAACAGATGCGACTTCCCGCCTGCTGTTTGGCACGGCGGTTGCACCTCACCTGTGAAGAAAATTGTGCAGGAGGTCATGTGGACACGAATCGCAAAACTCCCATGCAGGTCTCACACTTGTGCGTGGCGCTGACGCTGGCCCTGCTGTTCTCTGCCATGCCGTCAGCGGGACAGACTACGGCGCCTACGCCATCGCGGGACAATGACACCACGAACTGGCAGCTCTCCAGCGCGGACCGGTTTCTGGACAGCCATCCGGAAATCGCCGAACAGTTGCACAAGGATCCTTCGCTGATCAACAACAAGCAGTTCGTCCAGAATCATCCTGCCCTGCAGCAGTACTTGCAAGAGCACCCGGCAGTGCGCGAGGAGTTCAGCGAGAACCCGAATGCTTTCATGCGACAGGAACAGCGCTACGACCGGCAAGAGGATCGTAGCGATAACGCGATGAGGCTTCGGGAACTTGGCAGCGCGGACCGGTTTCTGGACAGCCATCCGGAAATCGCCGAACAGTTGCGCAAGGATCCTTCGCTGATCAACAACAAGCAGTTCGTCCAGAATCATCCTGCCCTGCAGCAGTACTTGCAGGAGCACCCGGCAGTGCGCGAGGAGTTCAGCGAGAACCCGAATGCTTTCATGCAGCAGGAACAGCGCTATGACCGGCGCGAGGACGCCCAGAACGTCCGCGATCCCGGCAGGGATAGCAGGGAGGTGACTAACTTCGGCGATTTCCTGCGGGGGCATTCGGCCATGGCAGACCAGCTCGCCAGGGATCCGTCGTTGGCCAACAAGCGGGAATATCTGGAAAGCCATCCGGAACTGCAGAACTACCTGAAAGAACATCCGATCGTCCAACAGAGACTGTGGGAAAACCCGCTGGCGCTGATGACCTCGCCGGCGCTGGCTGGCTGGGTTCCTAAGGTGACAACTTCAACTCCGCCGCTTAAGCCCGATGCTAAGCAATAGACCAGGGAATGGGAGGTCCGGATACAGGCCCTCCCATTCTGTTTCGCTTAGTCAAAGCAGCGACAACAGCGGATCACCCAAAGGAGGGAGCTTCATGAAGGTGAACCTGTTACTCATTGCCACGCTGGTGCTGGTGGTCGCCGGGCCCCCGGTGGCACAGGCCAGGGAGAAGAAGCACGCTCCGAGAGGCATGATCGAGAGCATGCAATCGATGCCTTGCGGCGTTGAGCAAAGAGGCTTAGCCGGCCTGGGTAGTATCTTCGCGTCCGTCGGCGCGACTGCGGTGAATTCCAATGAAAAATTATGCCCGCAGTACCTTCTTCGCACCGATGAGTTGGAGTATCACATCCGACCCCTAGATGGTAAACACCCCGTACTTCTACCCATCGGCCATGAAGCAGAATTCAAGATCAAGAAGGATTGCCTCTTCCTCAAGGTTCCGGACGGCGACAAGAACGGTAAGAAAATGCGAGCCTACCAGGTGATCGCCATGGAGCCGGTGAGTTCCACAAGCGCCAGGGAAGGCGGGGCGTATCGGCCTGCGGATAGATCAACAGAGCCCAGCCACGCGGACAGGCAAGCAGAGCGTGTGATAAATCAGAATGATCCCCCACCACAATGAATGTAGCGCGTGAGAGTGAGTGCTGCGCGGACGGTTGGCTGCTCTTTCAGATCTCTTCCGCTGTTGCCCCGGCCCCTTTTGTCACGACGAAATATCCATATTGGGCCGTGCCGTCCAGCGGGCGGCGGCGGCCCCGTTCGGATTGCGGCTCGGCTGCGAGTTGGCACTGACTAGTGGGCACGAGCCCACGCGCTGCTCCAAGGCACTAAGCCTTGATGCTTGCAGAAGAGGATTACATCGCGTGGCCGCGATTGAAGGGGAACACCCACCGCGCGTGACCTGCAACCACGCGAAGCTTAACCGTAAGGACGGAGTCCCATTAGAATTCCAGGATGCCTTCCGCAATCGAGGATTACGCATTGATTGGGGACTGCGAAACCGGGGCTCTCGTGTCAAGGGACGGTTCCATTGATTGGCTTTGCTTGCCTCGTTTCGACTCTGAGGCATGCTTTGCAGCGCTGCTGGGTACCCCTGATAACGGACGATGGCAAGTGGTGCCGGTCGAGAAAGCCCGCGTCAGCCGGTGCTACCGCCCCGGAACGCTCATCCTGGAGACGGAATTCAAGACGTCTCATGGAAGCGTGACGCTTATCGATTTCATGCCGCTCCGCCAGGGCCATCCCGAGATCATTCGCTTGGTTAGAGGGGATCGGGGCAGCGTCCGCATGCGCATGGACCTGGCCATGCGTTTTGACTACGGACGCACAATCCCCTGGGTGACACGGCGCAAAACTGGCTCCCTCACTGCGATTGCCGGGCCTCATCTTCTCGCGCTTCGCGCCTCCGTTCCAGTCCGTGGGGAAGACCTACGCACAGTCAGTGATTTTACGGTGGAAGAAGGGAAGACCATTCATTTTGAACTCAGGTATGGAAGTTCATTTCAACCGGCACCGAAGGTGACCGACTTCAGATCGTCTCTTCGTGAAACGGAGCGCTTTTGGCGCAAATGGATCTCTCGCTGCGAATACCATGGGCCCTGCGCGGACGCAGTTCAGCGCTCTCTCATCACACTGAAAGCGCTGACATATCAGCCAACCGGCGGTATCGTCGCCGCCCCGACCACATCGCTGCCCGAGCAACCTGGCGGAGAGCGAAATTGGGATTATCGTTTCTGTTGGCTGCGGGATGCTACGTTCACGCTATTTGCCTTGATGCACGCCGGCTACCATGACGAGGCTCGCCGCTGGAGAAACTGGCTCGTGCGCTCTGTAGCAGGCAGCGCCGATCAGATCCAGGTCGTGTATGGCGTCGCAGGTGAACGTCATCTGCTGGAATGGGAGGTGCCGTGGCTATCAGGGTATGGCGGCGCATTGCCGGTGAGGGTGGGCAACGCGGCTAGCGGGCAGCTGCAGTTGGATATCTTTGGCGAGCTCGCCGATGTCTTACACCAGGCTGATCGGTTCATGCGACGAGGCAACCAGCCGGAGCTTGACCTCCAGACCGTCTTGTTAGCGCATCTGGAAAAGATTTGGCGTCAAGCCGATCATGGCATATGGGAAATCCGCGGGCGCAAGAGACACTACACTCATTCCAAAGTAATGGCCTGGGTTGCGTTCGACCGGACGATAAGAACTGCCGAGCACTTCGCGTTGGAGGGTCCCTTGCAGAGGTGGCGGCAGATACGAGAACTCATTCACAAGGAAGTGTGCCGCTTTGGATTTGACCCCGATCTTGGAACCTTCGTTCAGTCCTACGGATCAAGAGAACTAGACGCAGCTCTGCTGCTGCTGCCTTTGGTCGGTTTTCTGCCTCCTTCGGACCCCCGAATTCGGGGCACAGTCCGGCAGATCGAGAAGCACCTTGTGCGGGATGGCTTTGTATTGCGCTATCTGACACACCGAGTCAAGGACGGACTGCCAACTGGAGAAGGGGCATTCCTACCCTGCAGTTTCTGGCTAGCTGATGTCTATGAACTTATGGGACGCCACTCTGACGCCCAGCGCCTGTTGAACCGGCTCTTGAAACTCAGAAATGACGTCGGTCTCCTGTCCGAAGAGTATCATCCGACCGCGAGGCGCTTGGTCGGGAACTTTCCCCAGGCTTTTTCCCACGTGGCGTTGGCAAATACAATCATCAATCTCAACACCCCGTCCAGTCCGGCGACACAGCGCTCGGAATGGCGTAAGCCCGTTCACGGGTCCGTAGGAAAAAGATGAAGCCGAGCGCAGATGCCGAAAATCCA